>LSQX01380507.1_pt1 | contig 30855 bp, 29 predicted proteins | sample 654561 | NCBI WGS metagenome assembly LSQX01 (sample SAMN04489861, study PRJNA283612) | anaerobic digester metagenome | isolation source: 4 biogas reactors fed with cattle manure at either 37C or 55C with and... | place: Denmark: Kongens Lyngby | collected 2014 | reverse complement strand
ATCTCGATGTTGGGCGCCTACATGACCGAGGTCAATGGGGCTGCCATTGAGCAGGGTATCATCAAGGCGGGAGAAACTCTCTTGAAGGGTTTTGACATCATCGATCCCTTGGTCTTTTTCGGATTGATTGTCGGCGCAGCCGTTCCGGCAGTCTTTTCCGCCATGTTGATGCGCGGCGTGGACAGGAACGCCGTGCGCATGGTCGGGGAAATCCATCGCCAGTTTGACGAAATCGAAGGTCTCAAAGAAGGTGTGGAAGGCGTCGCTCCCGAGTATGGTAAATGTATCGCCATCGCGACCGACGGCGCGTTGAAAGAACTCATTCCCGCTGGGTTATTCGCCATCGTGGCAACGCTGATCGTCGGTTTTGTCGGAGGCGTTTCTGCCATTGGCGGTTTCCTTACCGGCAATATTGTCAGCGGTCTATTGCTCTCGCTTTTCATGTCAAATGCAGGCGGACTCTGGGATAACGCAAAAAAATATGTGGAGGCGGGCAACTGCGGAGGTAAAGGTTCTGAAGCCCATAAAGCGGCCGTCGTCGGCGATACGGTAGGCGACCCGTTCAAGGATACTGCAGGGCCGTCCATCAACACCCAGATAACCGTGGTATCCCTTGTATCCTCGCTGATGTCGACCCTGTTCTTGACCCTCTCTATTTTCGGTTAAAACAATTTTACAGGTTCTAATCCGGTTTTCTTACTGTTAAATCGGCTCTTTGGGATGATGCTTTTACAGCGTCATCCCTTTTTGTTATCACAAGATATTGGTTCAGATTATCAAATTTAAGCGACACCTTTTTGGTGAAAAGCTGCCCGTCGTTATTATACTCCTCAATAATAAAGCTGGCGTTATGAGCCTCTTTTATCTCAAAAGTCGTTGCAAGCCCGATACCGCTTCCACCCGATTCGGCGCGGGTGGTAATTTTTTTGAGCCCCAGATTAGCGAGGGTGTCAATCTCAAAAGGCAGGCCGCTGTCAAACACGTCGATTGAATAACAGCCGTCGGAAATACCGATAACCAGCAAAACGCTCTTTCTCTCACTGTCTTTGGCCGCCAGAATGGCGTTTTCGCATAAATCCGCCAACACCGTATTTAAATCCGATTCGGGGATAACCTTTTCGACCATGTATTTTATGCTCCCGAGGATTGCCAGATCAAATTTTACCCGATATTCCTTGGACTTATTGAACATATATGAAATCAGCGTGTCTACGGAACACACCTTGGTTTTCGGCAGAGTTTTGCATTGGAACTGGTATTCCTCAATAATACCCGAACGCTCGCCCGACAATTCTTTGAGCTGCCGGAGAAGCTCCTGACCGTGCCGCTTCAATTCCGTCTGCTCCATCTGTTCGGCAGACTTGAGAAAATCCCTGACGGCAAGCTCCATGGCGGGAATCAGCTTGTTATCCCTATGTATGATTTTCGCCAAGGCTTGGTTATTCTGTTCAAGGCAGTCTATCTGGTCCTCCTTTTTAAGAAGCATTTCCCGCAGGTCTTTAATCTCGTTGCTCCGCAGGGTTTCTATATATTCTCTGGTCAACCTGCTCCGCCACCAGATTAGCATGAACACGGCGCCGAATATTATCATAAATAACGGAACTACATAGATCAGTCGCATATCTTTATTGTTACTTAGCAAGATACCACAACACAAAAGTATGACGCTGATAATAACGCCGGCATTGCCGCCCCCCTTTTTTATAAGAAAGGGCATGCCGTTTTTCAGCCGCCTTGATAAAAAGGGCAGCCGTATCATCAAAAGCAGCAGCAGGGATGAGCACGCCGTTAGATAAATCAGAGAAACAGACAATTCCACATCAAAAAGCCAAAAAACACCTGATGTGAGTACCGACGAAAAAAAATAGATTACATAGCAGATTGCGAAGGATAGAACAGTGGTTGTCACAGATAGTTCTATCCTTGTTTTTGTTTTCCATGTTGTGAAAACAAAAGTAAAAACAATCATAGAAAGAAAACTAATATATGAGAAATGTAGCTTTATCAGACAGGTTGCTACTGACAAACATAATGAAAACAAAGATGAAATCAGAATTTGACGGGGGCTTCTTTTCAGATTTAGAAGCCTTGCATAGGTATACAGGCTAGAAAGAATGATAGCAAAATGTCTTATAAGTAACTCTATCATTTAAAACCTTCCTTTTTAGACGAGATGCAACAAAAATCTACATCAACCACATATCGTCAACTAATACAAAATATATAATAAATGGGGTAAACTTATATCAATAAAATACATAAAAGGAGGCTTAGTTATGTGGAAGTTTTGGGTATGGCTTCGTGGACTACTGGTAATATAAATTAGACGAATCGAGAAGGGGCCGCACATTTTGTGCGGCTCTCGATTTTTTAATATTCATTTTTAATCTTGTTGGCATAGTAAAAAATAAATTCGGTTATTGTGGGCACCCCTTTTTCGGAGTTGACCCTTGCCGTGTAGTATTGCAGCAAATCGTTTATGTCGGCGGTGTGCCAGGCTCTGTTTATGGCGTTCTGCATGGCGCGCTCAACGCTGGAATCGGTTTTTCCGTATTTTGCCCCGATGATTGAGCAGAGGTTTGTAGAGGGCTTTTTGATAACCAGTTGTATGGCGTCAATCAGGTATTGATAACCGACGGCCTTGGGACTGATTCCGACATGGTCAAGTTCCAAGGAAATCCTGCGGATGATTCGTTTGGTCTTTTGCTCGGGCGATTCCGTCGTGCCGTGAGGGGATTCCCGGGCTGCCTTTGCTTGTATGGTTTCTTTCATCATCCGGAGAAATTCAACCACATTCTTTGCCGAATAGTCGGCCTGCTGCTTTGCCATGATGAAGTCGGCCCCCAGCCGGCGCGCACATTGATATGTAACCATGCTGGAATTGTTGGTAGTCACCAATACATAAGGCTTGACACGCAAATTGAGGTATCTTAGCTCCTTTAAAAATGTCAAGCCGTCTCCCCCGCCCTGATGAAGCTCCAAGTCGAGAATAATAGCTTCGGGCAGAAAATCCTTAACATATTCGATTCCCTGTTCTGAATTGTCGGTTGTGCCAACCAAGCTAACGTCGTCAAGCTCGTCGATATACTGAGCAATTAGATTGCATTCCTTTTCGTCGTCTTCAACCAACAGAACGGACAGCTTTTTCTCCATGACATTCCCCTCGTATGTAAGCAAATTGGAAACAGCTATACAAATTATACCATGAAAACCTAATATGGACAACAATAACCAACAAAATCTAATGAATAATTGTATAATAACCAATTTATTTTTACAACGTAAACCATTAAATTGTTATTATCTCATATAAAACGGGAAGAAAGTGCACATTCTTCAGTCAAATTACAAAAAAATGAAAGGGAGAGATAACTAGTGACTGTTAATAAAAAATGTGAACTTATTACCTGCGAGCAGTACATCGAGGACTATGGTTGGGCGGTTACATATGGAATAGCCTATAAGAGTATGCAAAAAGTATTAGCTGTGGTCGAGGATATTTCACGTGACCATGATTTTGTATGTAATCTTGCGGAGAAGATTACGAAGGGAGATGTGGCCGATATCCATTTTAGGGACATAATCGAGGATGCGTTAGTCTAAGACCATACAGCAAAAAATCCCGCTCGCAAAAAATGCGAGCGGGATTTTTTAGCTTTTAAACCTATTTGGAGTCGCTGCCATAAAGATTAATACGGAACAGTCTGCTTTCGTCATCGGGATCGCTGCAGACAACAGTCGCTTCGCCGACATTTCCCCAGTCAACTGCACTCGACAGGGCGAGAAGCTGGGTTAACCTGCTTTTAAGATTAAGGCTGTCACCGTCGGCAGTCTTAAGATAAACTTCGCCTTTCGCAGTTGATGCGAATTCAATGAGTTTGCTCAGATCAAAGTTGTGGATTTTAAATCCGGCCATGGTTTTTCGCTCCTTTCAGCTTTAGGGAATGCGGCATTTAACAACCCTTGTTGTTATAAACATTATAATGGAAAATTATGAATCGTGCAATTCAAAAATATGCCGAATATATTTTGTTATAACGAGGTATGAACAGCACAATATACAATATATGATTTATGAGTGGGTTTTGAATACTATTTTTTGTGTTTCTAATAACGGGGCGTCCTTCCATTTCTTTTACAAAAGGTTCACAATTACATATTGACATGGGTGTGGGGGAATGGTAAATTATATAATGTTAGCACTCGAGGTGCCAGAGTGCTAACGCCCCGATATTAATGAAAGGATGGGTAGCATGGAGCTTGGTGAGCGAAAGCAGAGGATATTGACCGCCTTAATCGACGTCTATGTCCGAACCGGCGAGCCTGTTGGTTCAAAAGTGTTGGTTGATATGCTGGACAACGCCGTTTCATCCGCTACCATCCGCAATGAAATGGCAGAACTCGCAGCCATGGGATATCTTGAACAACCCCACACATCCGCCGGACGCATCCCGACTGCCGCCGCCTTTCGTCTGTATATCGACAGTCTTATGGACCGCCGCGCTCTTTCCGAGGACGACCGCAGGGAAATTGACACTCAGCTAAAGCGCGCTGCCGGCGATCCTGAAAAGCTGGTTGAAGAAGCATCAAATGTTTTGGCGGAAACGACCGGCTGCGCCGCAGTGACGACCACTCCGAGCAGTTACGCGGCCGATATCAGGCGAATCGAGGTTCTTCGTGTATCCCGGTACTCGGCGGCGCTGCTGCTTATGACGGGATCAGGTATGCTTCGCACACGCGTATGCAGGTTTGACAGTGATATTGAGAACGAGGCGCTTGAAACCCTGTCCCGTGCCTTGAACGAGTATTTTTGCGGCAGTCTGCTGTCGGATATAGGACTTCCGCAGGTGCAGAGCTTGGTGACCGCACTCGGAGCATACGGCTTGGTTTGCGCCCCGGCACTGACCACCTTTTATCAGTTGGTTCAGGAATCGGCGGAATTGGAAATCTCTTTGAAAGGCCAACTCAACCTGCTTCATCATCCCGATTATGACCCTGTCAGGGCAAGGGATTTACTTACCTTTTTGGCGCAAAGAGATATGCTGACAAGATTGCTGACCGCCGTTCCCAAAGGACTTCGTGTTGTAATCGGCAGTGAAAGCAAAAGACCCGAGCTTGACGGTTCGAGTATAATTGTTACCAGATACAAGCTGGGCGGTCGGCCCGACGGGTCGATTGGGATAATCGGACCGCTGCGGATGGATTATGCCTTTGAAATACCGCGTATTGAATATTTTGCACGGTCAATCGGCAGGATAATGGATGAAATAATTGGTTTAGACAAAAATAATCCTGACGATGAGGAATAAGACGTCGATTTTATTGCTTTTTTGAGCATAAATCCGGTATATAATTTTGCGGCGAGACCGCGTCCGGATTGAGAAAGGAATGGTCATAGCTGTGAGTAAAACAACCACACCCGAAACCGAAGAGGTAGTCACAGAGGAACAAATCGCGGAAAAGCCCGAGCAGAAAAAGTCCGGCGCTTCGGTCAAGGGTGCAAAGTCAAACAAGAAGGACGACCAACAGACAAAAAAGCTTCTTGAGGAGATTGAGGAGCTAAAAAAGAAGCTGGATGAACTAAACGATTTATACCAGCGAATGCTCGCCGAATATGCCAACTATAAACGCAGAACGGAACAGGAAAAGGAACAGTTGAGCGGCTTTGTAAAGGCCGAAACCATTAAGGCGCTTCTGCCCGCTCTTGATAATCTCGGCCGCGCGGCCGAAGCTCCGCCCGGCGACGAGTATAAGGAAGGAGTCGTTATGACGATACGCCAGCTCGACGAGCTTTTGAAGTCTTTGGGACTGGAAGCCATTGATCCTACCGGCCAACCTTTCAATCCTGAAATACATCACGCGGTCACACGCGAGGACGCCGAGGGCGTCGAGCCCGACACCGTTACCGAAGTATATCAAAAGGGATACAGACTTGGCGGGCGTATTCTTCGCCCCGCAATGGTTAAGGTTGCAAATTAATTTAATAATTGTTTATATCTTAATAATGAATTCAAGATTGGAGAAATCAGTATGGCAAAAATTATCGGTATCGACCTTGGTACAACAAATTCCTGCGTTGCGGTTATCGAAGGCGGAGAGCCTGTCGTGATACCGAACGTCGAAGGAGCGCGTACAACCCCTTCGGTTGTGGCATTTAAAAAAGACGGCGAGCGTATCGTCGGACGTGTTGCAAAGCAGCAGGCTGTTTCAAACCCCGAACGCACCATTTCATCCATTAAACGTGAAATGGGTACGGGATATACCGTGAAGATTGACAATAAATCATATACTCCTCAGGAAATCTCGGCAATGATTCTGTCAAAGCTAAAGGCCGATGCGGAAGCCTATCTAGGCGACAAGGTAACAGAGGCGGTTATCACAGTCCCCGCATACTTCACCGACTCCCAGCGTCAGGCCACAAAAGACGCCGGCAAGATTGCCGGTCTGGAAGTCAAGCGAATCATAAACGAGCCGACTGCCGCTGCCCTTGCATACGGAATCGACAAGGAAAACGACCAAAAGGTTATGGTTTATGACCTCGGCGGAGGCACCTTTGACGTTTCTATAATCGAAATGGGCGATGGCGTTCAGGAGGTTCTCGCCACGGCGGGCAATAACCGTCTGGGCGGCGATGATTTTGACCAGAAGATTATTGACTGGATGGTTGCAGAATTCAAAAGGGAAAACGGTATCGACCTGTCTAAGGATAAAATGGCGCTTCAGCGGCTTCGTGAGGCGGCGGAGAAAGCAAAGGTTGAGCTTTCCGGCTCGACCACAAGCTCTATAAACCTGCCGTTTATCACTGCCGACGCAAACGGACCCAAGCATCTAGACCTTACTCTGACCCGTGCTAAATTCAATGAAATGACCGCGTCTTTGGTGGAGGCGACCATGGGACCTGTCCGCCAGGCACTTAGTGATTCGGGGCTTAGCAAAAAGGATATCAACAAGGTGCTTCTGGTAGGAGGTTCCACCCGTATTCCCGCCGTTCAGGAAGCAATTAAAAACTTTATGGAGCAGGAGCCCTTCAAGGGCATCAACCCCGACGAATGCGTTGCCATGGGCGCCGCTCTGCAGGCCGGCGTTTTGGGCGGCGACGTAAAGGGATTGCTGCTTCTCGATGTTACCCCATTGTCGCTCGGAGTTGAGACAATGGGCGGGGTTATGACAAGAATAATCGAAAGAAACACTACAATTCCGACCAAAAAGAGTCAGATTTTCTCGACCGCAGCCGACAACCAGCCCTCCGTTGAGATTCATGTCCTGCAGGGCGAGCGTGATTTTGCCAAGGATAACAAGACCCTCGGCATGTTCCATCTCGACGGAATCGCTCCCGCCCCCCGCGGAGTACCGCAAATTGAGGTTACCTTTGATATTGACGCCAACGGCATTGTAAACGTTAGCGCCAAGGATTTGGGAACCGGACGCGAGCAGAAGATTACCATCACCTCCAACACCAACATGTCCAAAGAGGATATCGAAAAGGCTGTACAGGAAGCCCAGCAGTATGCGGAGGAGGACAAGAAGCGCCGCGAGGAGGTTGAAACACGCAACGCTGCCGACCAGATGGTCTATCAGTGTGAGAAGACAATCAATGAACTGGGCGATAAGATAGAGCAAGCCGACAAGTCCGAGTTGAATTCCAAGCTGGATGCGCTCAAGGAAGCCCTCAAGGGTGATAACATTGAGGAAATTAAGGCAAAGCAGGAAGAGTTGACCAATAAATTCCATGAAGTCTCCGCAAAGGTATACAGCAGTGCCGCTCCTCAGGACGCGTCCGGAACCACCCCCGACGCCGCCCCGTCGGATGACGGTTATTACGACGGTGAAGTAAAATAGCTTAATCAATATTGGATAATCCACCGTGCGGGGTACCAAGCGGTGGATTTATCCCATTATGTAATGATTTCATATAATAATTTATCGACAGAAGATTAGGCATAGAAAGGCATGGTTCTTTAATGGCCGAAAACAAACGCGATTACTACGAGGTGCTTGGACTCGGAAAAGGCGCTTCGGAGGATGAAATCAAAAAAGCCTATCGCCGGCTGGCGAAAAAATATCATCCAGACCTTAATCCGGGTGACAAACAGGCTGAAGCCAACTTTAAAGAGGTCAACGAAGCCTACGAGGTTCTTTCGGACAGCCAGAAAAGAGCGCGGTATGACCAGTACGGTCATGCGGGCGTTGATCCTAACTTCGGAGCGGGCGGTTATCAGGGCTACGGCTTTGACGGCATGGATTTTGATTTTGGAGACCTGTTTTCCTCGTTTTTCGGGGGTTCGGGACGCCGCCAAAACCCCAATGCACCTCGTCGCGGCAGTGATATTTCAGCATCGATTGTCATATCGTTTGAAGAGGCGGCAAGAGGATGTAAAAAGCAGGTTGATGTCCGGGTAATCACTGCTTGCGACGAATGCAACGGCAGCGGAGCGGCAAAAGGTACCTCGCCGAAAACCTGTCCGACCTGTCACGGAAGCGGCCAAGAACGCCGTCAGCAACGCACTCCTTTCGGCGTTATACAGACACAGACGATTTGTTCGCGTTGTCGGGGACGCGGCAGAATTATTGAAACGCCCTGCCATGCTTGCGACGGAACTGGTCATGTGCGCCGCCCGTCATCAATCGGAATCAATATCCCCGCGGGTATTGACGACGGTCAGATTATCACTATACGCGGCAAGGGCAATTCCGGCACAAACGGAGGACCGGCAGGCGACCTTCAGGTATCGGTTGCGGTTCGTCCCCATCCTATATTCGAGCGCGAAGGCTATGACGTCTGGTATGAGCTTCCGCTGACCTTTGTTCAGGCTGCTCTGGGCGCTGAGGTTGACGTACCCACGCTTGACGGAAACATAAAGCATGTGATAAAGGAGGGCACGCAACCCGGCGATATGTTTAGACTCAAGGGCAAGGGAATCCCCTTCGTCAATGGACGCGGCCACGGGGATCAAATCCTTAAGGTCACGATAGAAGTACCGCAAAAGCTCAACGCCACCCAGAAAAAGCTGCTCAAGGAATTTGAGGAAGCATGCGGAGAGGGAAACTATCCAAAACGGCGAACCTTTTTCCAGAAGGTAAAGGACGCGTTTAATTCATAGGCTTTTTGCCGATAGTTAGGGTAAACCTATATAATAAAACTGAAGGATGAGGCGGCAATTTAGCCGCCTCATTTTTTACCTCTGTGGCTCCCCCCCGATTTATTGTCTGTGGTTCTACTTCCAAATGACATTTGTCACTTCAATTTATGACTGTATTCACTACCGCATTCGCTACGGATTTGTTAAAATAAGGTCATCAAACCCAGGGAGGAAATATACCATGGTTATTAAAGTGCAAAATCTTGTAAAACGGTACGGCGATCTGCTGGCTCTTGATCATTTCGGGCTGGAGATTAAAGAGGGCGAGGTGTTCGGACTTCTGGGTCCGAACGGCTCGGGAAAAACCACGGCAATTAATTGTATGCTGTCCCTGCTTAAATACGATAAAGGAACGATTGAAATCTTCGGCAAGCCCATGACCCCGGACGCCTATGATACAAAACGCAATATCGGAGTGGTAATGCAGAATGTCGCCGTTTTCAACGAACTGACGGTATTTGAAAACATCCATTATTTCTGCAGCTTATATATCTCCGATAAAGAAAAATGCAACAAATATGTCGATGAAGCAATCGAGTTTGTCGGTCTGCAGGATTATCGAAAATTCAAGCCCAAAAAGCTGTCGGGCGGGCTGCTCCGCCGACTCAATATCGCCTGCGGAATCGCGCATAAGCCGAAGCTTATCTTTCTTGACGAACCGACCGTGGCAGTCGACCCCCAAAGCCGCAACAATATTCTTGAGGGAATTTTACGGCTCAACCGAGAAGGTGCGACCATTGTCTACACATCGCATTATATGGAAGAGGTTGAGCGAATCTGCAGCAGAATAGCTATAATCGACAAGGGCAGAACCCTCGCAATCGGTACCAAGGAAGAGTTAAAAAAGATGATAAAGACCGGTGAAACCCTTACCATTGAAATGTATAAGCTGTCCGACGATGATCTCGAATCAATCAAAAGCCTGCCTCATATAACAGATGCAGCTTATTCGGATAATCGGCTTATCGTGCACTGTTCGGGCGGAAAGCATAACCTTATCCGCGTTCTCGACACACTTAAGGTTCGCGATTTGTCCTTTGGGCGCGTGTATTCCGAACTGCCCACATTGAACGATGTCTTTCTCGAAATCACCGGAAAAGAACTTCGTGATTAAAGGAGGTCGCCGTAGTGTTTTTCTTTTTGTTTTCCTCACGAGTAAAAACGCTGCTACGGGACAAGGACAGCGTCTTCTGGACACTGTTATTTCCGATACTTCTTGCTACATTTTTTTACATTGCATTCAGCAGCGTTATGAATAAATCCGAGGAGTTTTCCCCAATTCCCACCGCAGTCGTCAATAACGACTCATACAAATCCAACACCTACTTTTCGGAGTTTCTCAAGAGCGTTTCAAGCGGCGATAATCCTCGTCTGAAACTGTCTGTACTGGACGAAAAGGAGGCCGATGAAAAACTGGAGAACGGCCAGGTCTCGGGTGTCATAATTGTCTCGGATACAATCTCTTTGAAGGTAAAAAAATCAGGGCTGAACCAAAGCATACTCAAGACTTTGCTGGATCAGTATCTCCAGACCGAAAAGACTGTTCAAGCTGTTATTGAAAGCAATCCCAATGCCATCGGCGAGGGACTGCTCGACGCTCTTTCGGATCAGAATATCTACACCAAAGAGATTACCTTCAGCGGGGCGAAGCCCGACACCATGCTCAACTATTTCTATGCCCTAATCGCCATGTCATGCCTTTACGGCTCCTTTTGGGGAATGCGCAACACAACCGAAATTCAGGCTGACCTCTCGGCATTAGGCGCCCGCCGAAGTATTGCCCCCACCCACAAACTAAAAGCTGTTTCAAGCGACATTTTGGCGGCTCTTGTTATTCATTTCAGCGAAATCCTTATCACAGTCGGTTATATCGCGTTTGTTCTGGGTGTTGATTTCGGCGAACGCTGGGGTTATGTCGTTTTGACCTGTCTGGTCGGCTGCTTCACCGGCGTTTCGTTCGGAACCTTTATCGGTTCCGCCTTCAGAAAGAGCGAAAACTTCAAAACATCCATTCTGTTAGGCTTCTCAATGACCATGAGCTTCCTTTCCGGATTGATGTTCGGCAACATGAAAATAATTATTGACCAGAATGTTCCCATACTCAACATGGTCAATCCGGCAGCGCTGATTACCGACGCATTCTACAGTCTTTATATCTATGAGCCGCTCACGCGCTACTTTATAAATATCGGACTGCTATGCGTAATTTCAATCCTCTTTACCATCGGCAGCTATCTGTTTTTGAGGAGGGAACGTTATGCCAGTATTTAAAACCTTTTTTCGAATCATCAACGCCGCAAGGACACCGCTAATCATCTACCTCCTGATATTCCTCGGCGTCACGTATATGACCTCGCAATTTTACACCTCTCCTGAAGACACAGGCTTTACGGATTCAAAAATCAGAATCGCGGTTATCAACCGGGACGGAGAAAACAACATTGCAAAGGGACTGACCGAATATCTTTCAAAAACCAGCACAATTGTTGATATGCCGGATGATACCGAAAAGCTTCAAGACGCGCTGTTTTTTCGCAAGGTTGAGTATATAGCCATCATCCCAAAGGGATTCTCTGACAGTTTTAATAAAAGCGAAAACAGCAGGATTGAAACGGTTGTTGTTCCCAATTCCACATCCGCCATATATCTGGATTTGATTGTAAACAGATACCTGCAGACCTTGCGCCTTGTCGGCGATTACAGCAATTTTACGGCAGAAAAACAAGCAGAGCTTGTTTCAAAAAATCTTGCCGTGAAGACGGATATTGTTATGAAATCCAGGGTCGAAAGCAATAATTCGGAAGGATACACCTACTATTTCAACTTTTTCCCCTATGTTATGCTGGCGCTTGCCACATTGGGCATAAGCACCATTATGATGGTATTTAACCAGCCTGACTTAAAGCGGAGAAACCTGTGCTCTCCAATCAAGCAGCGCAGTATGAATATCCAGATTGGCCTCGGCAGCATAATCTATTCCCTTTTCTGCTGGGCCGTCATTGTTCTCTTCGGAATTATAATATATGGGGAATCGCTCGTCTTGTCAGAATCACTGCCCATTCTCGCTTTGAACTCGCTTGTATTTACAACCGTTTGTACCGCCATCGGATTTCTGGTGGGAATCCTTATCAAAAGCCATAACGTACAAGCAGCCGTATCCAATGTTCTTTCAATGGGCATGAGCTTTTTATGCGGGGTATTCGTACCGCAGTCCTTGCTCGGAAGCGGGGTGTTGCGGGTTGCCAGCTTCCTTCCGGCTTACTGGTTTGTAAAGGCAAATAATATAATCAGTGAAATAGGTTTTGATAAAGGGCGCAATGACGTTCTGACTGCAGTATTGATTCAGCTTGGTTTTGCGATTGCAATTTTTTCGGTAGCATTGTTTGTCAGTAAGCAAAAAAGGACAGCCAACCAATAAGTCAAAGCCCATCGGCTGAGCCGATGGGCTTAATATTTTTCCTCCCGCCGCTGTTTACGAAGCATGCGTCTTTTTTCGCCGGCCTCCCATTCGGCCTTTTCCTCGTCGCTTACCGGAATGAGGCCGGGGACCTTGACAGGCTTACCCTGATCGTCCAGCGCCACCATCACAACATAGGCGCGGTTGACATGTTCACGGTTTCCGTCAAGCGATTCCACATAGGTGTCAACCCGTACCTCCATTGATGTGTTGCCGACATGCGTAATGCATCCCTCAAGCAAAACGGTGCTCCCGACATAGGCCGGAGCCACAAAATCAAGCGTATCAATCCGGACAGTGGTAACCTCTGTGCAGGAATGACGTCTGGCCGTAACCGCCGCCGTAATGTCAATCCATTGCATCAGCACACCGCCGAATAGGCGTTTATAGGCATTGGCATGCTGCGGAAGTACAATTTGAACCTGCTGGGTACGCGAATCCGAAACAAACTTTGATTCATTTCTTTCCAAAGAATATCCCCACCTTTTCTGTTATCCCTATAGACCATCAGCATTACAAAATAAACATTATTTTATTAGATTATCGCGTTTGCCGCGCACCAACAATAATATACCGCTAACTAAAAAAACTGCCGCTTGTATTGCGACAGCTTTTTTAGTTTTTCCGCGGGTCATAAGTAATTCAGTCGATTTCCACGGATACCCGGGTTTCCCGGCGGGTAGCGGCAGCACGCATAACAGTACGAATCGCTTTGGCAATGCGACCCTGTTTTCCGATTACACGTCCCATGTCATCGGGCGCAACATGAAGGTGGAACACAATGGTACCGTCTTCGGCCGGCTCGTCTTGTTTCACGACTACTGCGTCGGGATCCTCAACAAGACCTTTTGCGATTGATGCCAATAGTTCGTTCATAACCAATAACCCCCTTCTTTGCAGAAGAAGTATGCGGAATAATCCTTGCCGCTCAGACTCTCACACATACTCCTCAAAGCGTCCGGAAACCCGGGCGCGCCTTGTCTAATACTCAATTCCCGCCCTTTTTAGAAGTGCTCTAACGGTATCTGTAGGCTGCGCACCGTTTGAAATCCATTTCTTTGCTTTTTCGGAATCAACCTTTATCTCAACCGGTTCTGACAGAGGATTATAAAAACCGATTTCCTCTATAAAACGGCCATCTCTGGGATAACGTGAATCCGCTACAACAATTCGATAAAAAGGGCTTTTCTTCGCACCCATTCTGCGAAGCCTAATCTTGACTGCCATTTGCTTACCTCCAAAATTTCTCAACTTTATCTTCAACCAGCAAGGACATACCTCATTGGCAGAATACAATATTAAAAACTAAAATCCGCGTCTTCCGCCCATTGGGGGCATCTGAGGGATACGCGGTATTCCGCGCATGCCTTTTCTCCCCATATTCTTCATCTGCTTCATCATCTGACGCATGGACTCATACTGTTTAATCAGTCGGTTGACGTCCTCGACCTTCATGCCGCAACCCGCGGCAATCCGCCTTTTTCTGGACGGATTGATAAGATCGGGCTTTGATCTTTCTTGCGGCGTCATCGAGAGTATTATCGCTTCAACCCGTGCCATCTGCCGCTCGTCAATGTCCACATTTTTGAGCTGATTTCCGATTCCGGGTATCATGGAAAGCATACCCTTGAGGTCGCCCATCTTGCTAATCTGGCGGAACTGATCCAGCATATCATTAAAGTCAAACTTGTTTTCCCTCATTTTACGGGCGAGTTCTTCCGCCTGTTTGGCGTCTATCTGCTGTTCGGCTTTCTCAATCAGCGAGAGGACATCGCCCATACCGAGGATACGGGATGCCATACGTTCGGGATGAAACACTTCAAGGTCGTCCAGCTTTTCACCGATTCCCGCAAACTTTATCGGCTTGCCGGTGACCGCCCGTACCGAGAGTGCCGCGCCTCCGCGGGTATCGCCGTCCAGCTTGGTCAGTATAACCCCGTCTATTCCAAGCGCGTCGTTAAATGCCGAGGCCGCGTTAACCGCGTCCTGACCCGTCATGGCATCCACAACAAATAGTATCTCATGCGGCTTTACAGCCGATTTAATGTTTTTAAGTTCCTCCATAAGCTGTTCGTCAATATGGAGCCGACCCGCAGTATCAAGGATAACATAGTCATTTCCGTAATCGCGTGCATGTGCAACGGCTTTGTGCGCAATATCAATCGGATTGGCATTGCCCATTTGAAAAACCGGCACGCCGGCCTTTTCCCCCACAACCTCAAGCTGTTTGATGGCAGCGGGGCGATATACGTCACAGGCGACCAGCAACGGCCTGTGGCCCTGAGATTTCAGCATCTTGCCAAGCTTGCCGGAGTGGGTGGTTTTACCGGAACCCTGAAGCCCGCACATCATAATAATACAGGGCGGACGGTTGGCAGAAGCAAGCCTTGAGGCCTGTCCGCCCATTAAAGCACAAAGCTCTTCATTGACAATCTTGACAACCATCTGAGCCGGAGTAAGACTCTCCATCACCTGGGAACCGACGGCACGCTCCGTCACGGCGGAGGTAAAATCCTTGGCTACCTTATAGTTTACATCAGCCTCCAGAAGGGCAAGACGAACCTCCCGCATGGCCTCCTTGACGTCTGATTCACTTAACTTTCCTTTGGAGCGCAGCCGTTTAAAGGCGGCGGTAAGTTTTTCGGAAAGACCTTCAAATGCCACGGTTACCCTCCTTAGGCTTTATAAATATATAGAAACAGTTTATAAGCAATAGAAATCAGTACTGCTATATCTCGCACAGGCGGCGTGATACCTCAAGTATCCGCGAAGCCCTTTCTTCAATATCACGGGAATATCCGGCGCGTTGGTTCAACTCCCGTATGTCGCTGGCAGCAACCCTGATGGATTCAAAGCCGTTTTTCATTTCGTTGAACCGACGAACAAGCCCGAGCCGCTCCTCCATCTCAAGAAGCTGGATTTCGGCGCGTTTTATCGAATCCCGGACACCCTGACGGGTAATACCCACATTTTCTGCAATCTCTGCAAGGGAAAGGTCATCGTTATAATAGTATTCAATCATGTCCCGCTGTTTTTCTGTCAGCATATCACCGTAAAAATCAAAAAGCAGCGAAATCTCCATATTCTTTGCCATGCCATAACCATCCTTTCCCGCCGAGTATTATTTAGTACTTAAACAATCTGCAATACGCAACGCACATTGCGTTGCAGAACTGTAAAGACTTTCACTTTACAGCAAATTATACACCCGATTTTCATTTTTGTCAATACCAAAAACATTACTTTTTAAATTTTGTTATAACATCTCTAAATAAATAAAAGGAGTTTTCTTATGGAATGCCAAAGCTCTACCCGAACCCCCGACACAGTCGGGGGGCCCCAACCAAAAACCCGCTGGCCCTTGATATATCAAGGGCCAGCGGGTTTGGTGCCGGTGGCCGGGGTCGAACCGGCACGGTGTCGCCACCACTGGATTTTGAGTCCAGCACGTCTGCCAATTCCATCACACCGGCATAATTTCGAGCCGATGAAAAGTATACAATATAAGCGTCGAAAAATCAAGTGCCGAGGGTCAAATTTTTCTGGCAGGGTCAAATTTTTCTGGCAGACAAACCAAAGCCTCAAAACCGAAAATCTAATACCAATCTCAATTAGACAATCAGACTACTTTCTTGCTTGAGATTGGTATTAGATACTCCGGTTATTCATTAATATAATAATCCCACCTACAAAACCTCCGCGGAGCTGATTATACTAATATTTTGTTAATCAGCTTTATCAGCGGTTTCCACAACAACAGACATAAGATAAAGTTGCTGGCGCAATGAATAAGGTCAAACGGAATGCCGCTTACCCAGTAGGCTATGGCCATGGCCGGTCCGCCGGTAACAAGGTATGGAATGGAGCATAGTGCGCCAAAGCACAATCCGAACATTCCGGAGATTGCCGCCAAAACGAGTGAAGATTTAACCGCGCGCAAGGCTATGACTATAAGAGCCAGAATCGTCCAGACATACAGGTAGGAGACCCACCATATATGGAATCCATAGTACACGCCCTCCATCAAGACAAAAACATATATTATGCTCAGCGATTTAAATCGGAAAGTATAAGCATATACAATGACCAGCAGTGACACCAGTTCAATGTTAGGCAAACCTGCCAGTGCAACTTGTTGGACAAACATAATGGCGGCGCAGACGGCAAGTACGGCAACATTGTTCCCTGCGTTTCTAAAACGCCTTAAACCATCCGTATTATTATCACTCGGCATCATTATACCCGACCATCAACCTGAACTCGATACGGTCGCCATCCTCAATCGGCGTGTCGTCAACGCCGGTCATAGACATTTCGCCGTTTTTATAAAGACTCCACCATTCCTCTTTGTCACTGTCCGCCGTCCGACCTGCCACAGTCGTAATCCACAATCCATATGTTCCTTCATTGCCTTTGATTAAATCCTCTTCCTCCAGCGCCTGCCTCAGATACTCGGCATCGGTACGGAAATATCCCGATTTTATGGTTTCATTGTTGACAATGACATTCAAATGAAATGTCTTCGTGCCTTCGACGCCCTTCGGGCGCAGTAACTGATACACGGCAAAGAATGCAGTAGCCAGTACGACAAGTGCGACGATTGAGATGATGATGATTTTTGTGTTGTGATTACGTGTTTTTCCCATGGTAAATCCATCCTTTCCTTTTATGGGGAGTGAAGCTCCCATAATACTTGATTTCCATTCCCCTTAGAAAAAGAAAAGCTGCCCACTCGAAAGAGCAGACAGCACGGTGACATTTTACCGCAGATGTTATGCAAAAATCGATATGCAACACACATCTGTTGTCCTCACGCCGACTCTATCTTCCGTAGAGGGGGACATTCCGGTACAGGCAGGTCTTCTGGCTCAAAGCTACGGTCTTTCGTCTTCCCGGATTCCTCCAGTGACATTATGAAGACCGTTTCAGCTTTTTACAGCGGCGGGACCGCGCGGGATTTTCACCCGCTTCCCTATTCTCCCGGTTTCCGGGCACCTGTACTCATGACTCTGGAAATCAGTTAGATTTTACAACCGAAAAAGAAAAATGTCAATAAATTTACCGCAGGAAACAAATATGTTTATAAAAAACTAAAAATCACGCCTTTAATAGCCGTGAGCCTCTTCGGCGTCCCGCTTGGTGACATGAACCGTACCAAACGGGTGGGCGGGCGGAGCATAAATCGAATACAATTTCAACGGCTGGCGTCCGGTATTGACAAGGTTGTGCCACGTTCCGGCGGGTATTAATATTACATAATCATCATAAACCCTTTGCCGATACGTCAGTCTATCCCTGTCATCCCCCATAAATACAACCCCCTGACCCTGTTCAACCCGCAAAAACTGGTCAAGCTCGGGATGGATTTCCAGACCGATATCCTCCCCCGGCCGGATACTCATTAAGGTCAACTGCAGGTGGTCGCCTGTCCACAGGGCGGTCCTGAAATAGTTGTTTTTCAAGGCGGCGCCCCGGATGTTCACCACAAAGGGGTTGGGACCGTAATCGCTCGATCTTGGCATCGGTCTTGTATAATCCATATTCCCTGCCGTATCATCATAATAATCTCCTCGACGATAACCCATTACAATCCTTCCTTTCATATACTTTAATACCATAGTATGCTCCGGCGCGGCAGGGGTGAACGGGCAGACAAAAAAACGAGGCGGCCATATGTTGCCACCTCTTTACTTATGTTTTTGATATAGATATTTATTTTTCAGGCAGCTGTGTTTCGGGATTCACATCCGATTCATCCAAAGCGGTGCTTTCGCCGAAAATTGACCGATACAGGCTGTATCCCCCGCTTAGGTTATAGCACTCAAAGCCGTTCTGGGAAAGAATCCGGCAGGCTATATAACCGCGCAAGCCAACCTGACATGTCACATAAACCGGCTTGGATTTATCAAGCTCACCAATCCGTCCGCGCAGCTCGTCCAGAGGCATATTGACAAACCCGTCAATATGCTCTTTTTTATATTCACTCCTGCTGCGGGTATCAATCAGGGTTACGCTGCCGTCGCGGGGCAGCCCGGCGACATCGTGCCAGTGGAAATTCTGCACTCTGCCGGCAAGCAGGTTTTCGATAACATAGCCCGCCATGTTTACCGGGTCTTTTGCGCTGGAATAAGGCGGGGCATAGCACAATTCCAGCCTTGTCAAATCATATGCGGTCGCCCCAAACCTGATGGCGGTCGCGATGACGTCGCAGCGCTTGTCAACCCCGTCATAACCCACAATCTGGGCGCCCAGGATTTTGCCGCTCTGCCTTTCAAACAACACCTTGATGGTCATATTTGAGGCGCCGGGGTAATAGCCGGCGTGGGAGGGCGAGTATGTAAAGGATTTGTCATAATCAAGCCCGAGCCTTTTAGCGGTTTTTTCGTTTATTCCGGTCGCGGCGACGGTGAGGTCGAACACCTTCAGTATAGCACTGCCCTGGGTGCCCGTATACTCGCTTTCGATATTGCAAATGTTGTCGGCAGCAATCCTCCCCTGCTTGTTTGCCGGGCCGGCAAGAGGGACAAAGGTTTTTTGCCCGGTGACAAAGTCCACCACCTCAACCGCGTCCCCCACGGCGTAGATAGACGGATCCGAGGTCTGCATCTTTGAATTGACCACAATTGAGCCGCGGGAATTGACCTCCAGACCGGCCTCCCTCGCAATGGCGGTTTCGGGCAAAACCCCCACCGCCATAATCAGCATATCCGCCTCAATCTCCCCGCTGTCAAGCTTTACACGGAGATTGCCGCCGTCATCGCTGATAGCCCGCATGGCATTGCCCAGCATAAGGCGGACGCCCTTGCTCTCGATATGGCGGTGCACCTCACACGCCATATCGTAGTCAATCGGGGCAATCACCTGGTTCGCCATCTCGACTATTGTTACCGAAAGTCCGGCTTTATGCAGATTTTCGGACATCTCGACCCCGATATATCCACCTCCGACAACAACCGCACTGTATTTCTTATGCCCTGATTCCGCGCCGCCTGCCGACTGCAAGGAGTCAATATAGCTCTTGATTCTCACGGCGTCGGGGATACTGCGGAGGGTAAACACCTTATCCGACCCCACCCCCTCAATACCGGGCAGGATAGGGTATGCCCCCATCGAAAGAATCAGGCGGTCATAACCTTCCTTGTATATTTCTCCGGTATCGGTCTTTCTGACCGTGACCGTCTTTGCCGCGCGGTCAATCGATATGACCTCGCTCATTATTCGGACATCCACATTAAAGCGGGTGCTAAAGCTTTCGGGGGTTTGCAGGGTCAGGTCCTCTTTATTGGCAATCTCCCCGCCGATATAGTACGGAAGACCGCAGTTTGCAAACGAAATGTACTCCCCCCGCTCAAACATCACAATCTCGGCGGCTTCATCAAGCCTTCTCAGGCGTGCGGCCGCCGACGCCCCTCCCGCGACGCCGCCGACAACCAGTACCTTCATTTCCTTGCCCCTTTCTCTTCTTTTTTATGACAGCCTTGCTTTAAAATTCTCATATCCGAACGATTTAACAAGCCTTATCTCGCCGTCCGCTCCGGCAATAGCAATCGACGGCAGCTTCATGCCGTTAAACGTATTGGTTTTCACCATGGTATAGTGCGCCATATCCCCGAACACCAGCCTGTCACCCTCGGAAAGCGGCTTATCAAAGGAATAGGCACCGATTATATCGCCCGCCAGACAGGTAGTTCCGCCGAGCTTATAGGTGTATTCCTTTTCGCCCGGCATCCCGCTGTCAAGAAGCGGCGGGCGGTACGGCATTTCAAGAACATCCGGCATATGGCAGGCAGCAGACGTGTCGAGTATGGCAATCGGCGTGCCGTAATCGATGATCTCCCGTACCGAAGCCACTAGATAACCCGCATTCAGCACAACCGCCTCCCCCGGCTCGAGATATACGGTCAGATCATATTTCTCCTGAACCCTGTTTATCTCCGCGACCAGCGCCTCGACATCATAATCCTCCCGTGTAATATGATGCCCCCCTCCGAAGTTGAGCCATTGAAGCCCTGGAAGATATCTGCCAAATTTCTCTTCGACAGCGGCAAGGGTCTTAATAAGAGCGTCCGCGTTCTGCTCGCACAGGGTATGAAAATGCAGACCGCTTATCCCGTCCGGCAGTTCCCCGCCGAACCCGCTTATCGGAACCCCGAGACGGGAGGCGGGAGCACATGGGTCATATATCTCATGCTGCTGTGTGGAATATTCAGGATTTATACGTATTCCGCAGCGGCACCCCGCATCCAAGGCAATCTTCCCGAATTTCTCCCATTGCGCAAACGAGTTGAACACAATATGATTGCATATGACCGCAATTTCGGTGAATTCCCTTTCGTCAAATGCGGGCGAGTATATGTGCGTTTCGCCCCCCATTTCCTCAAATCCCAGCTTTGCCTCATAAAGCCCGCTCGCCGTCGTCCCGTGCAGATACTGACGGATTTTCGGATAGAGCGAAAACATCGAAAAGGCCTTTTGGGCCAGCAGGATTTTGCATCCGGTACGGTCAATCACGCCCTTGAGTATTTCAAGATTGCGGATAAGCCTTGCCTCATCCACGATTATATACGGCGTTTCAAGCTTATATATATCAAAATTAATCTCCATGGTTATGGCCATTCCTTTCGGGCAGTCCGCAAACTTCGTGCCTTCAAAATATTAAGTAAGACTCCCTCCGGCATACCGGCCCCTTTTTACGGGTCGGCAGCAAAACGAGGGAGTCCTTTGCTCCGTTAATCTTCAGTATAATCAGTCCACAAGCTCCGGATTCTCAATCTGCTGCCACGGAAGCCCCCATTTATTGAGGGCGTCCATAAAGGGATCGGGATCAAACTCTTCTATATTATATACCCCCGGCTTGTCCCATGTTTTTGTCATCAGCATCATCGCCCCGATCATTGCGGGAACTCCGGTCGTATAGGAAATAGCCTGCGAGCCTACCTCGCGATAACATTCCTGATGGTCGCACACGTTATAGATATAATGCGTGCGGGGCTTGCCGTCTTTAATCCCCTTGAAAATACATCCGATGTTTGTCTTGCCGCGCGTACGGGGTCCGAGGGTCGCCGGGTCGGGAAGCACCGCCTTGAGGAACTGCAGCGGCACAACGGGTCTGCCCTCAAACATAATCGGTTCAATCGAGGTCATACCGACATTTTCAAGGCATTTAAGATGGGTCAGATAACTCTGTCCAAAAGTCATAAAGAAGCGTATTCGCCTGACTCCCTTGATGTTGAGTGCAAGCGACTCCAACTCCTCGTGATGCAAAAGGTAGATATCCTTTTCGCCGATTTCGGGGAAATTATAAACCCGCTTTATCTCCATCGGCTCGGTTTCGATCCATTTTCCGTTCTCCCAGTAGCTTCCCTTGGCAGTAACCTCGCGTATATTTATCTCCGGATTAAAGTTTGTAGCGAAAGGATAACCGTGATCTCCGGCATTTGCGTCGAGAATATCAATTTCATGGATTTCATCAAACAGGTGCTTCTGGGCATAGGCGGAAAACACACCGGTCACCCCCGGATCAAACCCGCTCCCCAGGAGCGCGGTTATACCCGCCTTCTTGAACCTGTCGCGATACGCCCACTGCCATTTATATTCGAATTTTGCGGTGTCGGGCGGCTCGTAATTCGCAGTGTCAAGATAATTCGTCCCTGTCGCAAGGCAGGCGTCCATAATGGTTAAATCCTGATAAGGCAGGGCAAGGTTCAGCACCACGTCCGGCTTAAAGCCGTCTATAAGAGCGATAAGCTCGTCCACATTATCGGCGTCAACCCGCGCGGTATAGATTTTTGTCTTGCCACCGTCCAGCTTTTCTTTCAATGCGTCGCACTTGCTTTTTGTGCGGCTCGCAATCATTATTTCCTCAAAAACCTCGCTGTTCTGGCAGCATTTATGAATTGCAACGCTCGCAACCCCGCCGCATCCGATTATCAAAGCTTTTCCCATGATATAAACCTCCAAAACATATTTTTGCGGGCGCGGTTAGCGCTTTATGCCCAACACCAAAAGCAACTCCCGCAGCAGCTTGCACGCCAGAGCGGTTGACGCCCCGCTCTGGTCATATACAGGACATAGCTCGTTTATATCGCAGCCGACAATATTAAGACTGCCGGCCTTCATAACAGCGTCCAGCAGCTGGCTAAAGCCAACGCCGCCCGCCTCGGGAGTACCCGTACCGGGAAACTCCGACGGGTCAAGCACATCAAGGTCAATCGTCAGATAGACCGGCTTGCCCTCAAGGGCTTTTACCGTGTCCTCAAGACCGTTGAAGTTGAACCTGTTCATCCTCACATGGTCTTTTGCCCAGATAAACTCGGTTTTGTCCCCCGAGCGTATACCGAACTGAAATATACGGTTATCGCCCACAAGCTCCCATACGCGACGCATGACTGCCGCATGTGAAAGCCTTGTGCCGAGATAATCATCCCTCAGGTCGGCATGGGCGTCAAAATGCAGGATGTGAAGATTATCTAGCCTCTTTGCGGCGGCAGCAACCGCCCCCAACGTCACAAGATGCTCCCCGCCAATCATAACCGGAAGCTTTCCGTCGTCGAGTATCCCCGCAGCAAACCTTTCAATGGCCTCCAAAACCGGCTTCGGGTCGCCGAAGCTCAGCTCCAGATCACCCGCGTCAAATATCCTTGCGTCCGACAAATCCGCGTCCTGATACGGACTGTAGGTTTCAATACCAAATGATTCGCCGCGGATTGCCTTTGTAGCAAACCGCGTACCGGGGCGGTATGAGGTGGTAGAATCAAAAGGCGCGCCGAAAATGACGATATCCGCTTCGGCGTACCCGGCTTCGCATCCGATAAAAGTTTCTGCATTTCTTCTTAAATCATTCAACCTCTTCCACATCCTCCAGCAGCTCTTCAACATAATTCGGCAGGGCAAAGCTTCCGACATGTAGCTGGGTATTGTAATACCGCGTCTTTATACCCAAGCCGCGCCAGCGTCCGGCGTCGAAATCGAATATCGGATGATACTTCTTCGACGCAAAGCCGAAAAGCCAGTGCCCCGACGGGTAGGTCGGTATATGCGCCTGATAAACCCTGCTTATCGGAAAGGATTCCACAATCCGCTTGTGCGCCCTCTGCATGGCAATAGCGTCCTCGGGATAAAAGGGGCTTTCGTGCTGGTTGACCATTATGCCGTCTTCTTTGAGCGCTTTAAAGCAGTTTCCGTAGAATTCCTTTGTAAACAAGCCCTCGCCGGGCCCGAACGGGTCTGTAGAATCCACAATAATGACGTCATATTCGTCCTTGCATCTGCGGATGAATTTCAAACCGTCCTGGATATGGATGCTGACCCTTTCGTCATCAAGACAGCAGGCCGTCTGGGGAAGGTATTTCTTGCATACCTCAATCACCATCTCGTCAATGTCCACCAGATCGATATGCTCGACAAACGGATAGTTGACAAGCTCGCGGACAACACCGCCGTCGCCCGCCCCAATCACCAAAATTCTCTTTGCCTCCGGGTGGACCGCCATGGCCGGATGTACAATCATCTCATGGTAGATGAATTCATCCTTTTCGGTCAGCATCATATATCCGTCAATGGTCAGAAAACGTCCGAACTCGGGCGATTCCATTACTTCTATGGACTGAAAATCGCTTTTTCCGCTGAAAATCTGACGATCAACCTTGATGGACAGCTTTACGTTCGGCGTATGCCTTTCCGAATACCATAATTCCAAGAGATTCACTCCTTTCCCAAGCGGGCAGCCGTCTTATGGGTCACTTCAAAACCCTGATTGTTTCCACCTTCAGGTCTTGGGTGCCAGTCAAAAAGCACCCCTTTTCCTTCGCATAATTAATATATTCGATAATCTCGGGCGTGATTTCCTCACCGGGTGCAAGAATCGGGATTCCGGGCGGATAGCTCATCACGAACTCCCCGCTTATCCTGCCGCTGCTCTCGGCAATCGGCAGGGGCTGCTTGTCGGCGTAAAAAGCCTTCTGCGGGGTTACCGCGACGCGCGGACTGATATATTCATGCCGCATCATTCCGGCCTTGTCCCTGCCGTAACGGCGCGCAATCTCTGAAAGAGCTCCCACCAGCCGCTCGATGTCCTTGTAGCTGTCACCCACGGAGATATATGCAAGTATGTTGCCGATATCGCCGAATTCAATCTGAATATCATATTCGTCGCGCAGGATATCATATACTTCAATACCGGCAAGCCCGATATTAAGCGTGTTTATCGACAGCTTTGTCTTGTCATAATCAAAGATGGTGTCGTTGTTAATAAGCTCCCTGCTGTAGGCATAGTATCCGCCGATATCGTTTATCTCGTTGCGGGCATACTGCGCCATCTCGTTCACCTTGTCAAAAATCCGCTCGCCGTCCAGAGCCAGCCTTTTTCTCGACAGGTCAAGGCTTGCAAGGAGAAGATACGAACCGCTTGTCGTCTGGGTGAGGTTGATAATCTGACGCACCGCGTCCTTGTTTATATTCTTTCCGGTAAGCAAAAACGAGCTTTGCGTCAGCGAGCCGCCCGATTTGTGCATGCTTACCGAAGCCATATCCGCCCCCGCCGCCATTGCGCTTATCGGTAGCTGATTACCAAAATAAAAATGCGTTCCGTGTGCCTCGTCGACCAACACCTTCATGCCATACCTGTGCGCAAGCTCGGTAATGGCTTTCAGGTTGGAGCAAATCCCGTAATAAGTCGGATTGTTCACAAATATGGCTTTTGCGTCCGGATTTTCCGTGATTGCGCGCTCCACATTCTCAATCGACATGCCCAGGGAAATTCCAAGCTCATGGTTCATTGCGGGATTGACATATATAGGAACCGCCCCGCACAGTATCAAGGCGTTGATGGCGCTTCGATGCACGTTTCGGGGCAGTATTATCTTATCGCCCTTTTGACAGGTGGCCAGAATCATGGTCTGTACGCACGAGGTGGTTCCGGCGACCATAAAGAAGGCATATCCTGCGCCGAACGCCTCCGCTGCCAACTCCTCGGCCTCCCGTATAACCGTGGTGGGATGGGTGAGATTATCGAGCGGCTTCATGGAATTCACGTCGAGCGACATGCAGCGCTCGCCCAGAAACTCGGTAAGCTCGCGGTTCCCCCTGCCCCGCTTGTGACCCGGAACGTCAAACGGAACGACCCTCATTCTTCTGAATTGTTCCAGCGCCTCGGCTATCGGGGCGCGGTTTTGTGATAACTCACCCATAACTCGGCCGTCCCTTTCATCACACCTAAAAGTTCAATATACATTAGCACCGCTGAAAATCTCAATCATTTCCTGCCTCAGGCTGTTTGTAATCTGCAGCCTTGTCTTGGGCGGCAACTCATATACATCGGTGTTGAACAGGTAGTTCTTCAAATCGACTTCCTTAATCATCATCTTTGTGTGAAACAGGTTGCTCTGATACACATTAATATCAATAGCGTCATATTTACTCAGGATTGAGCTGTCTATATATTCCTGAATCGAGGTCATGGGGTGGTCCATAAACAGCTTTTTACCCTCCACATCGCGGGTAAAGCCCCTGACGCGGTAATCCATTGTAATTATATCCGAATCAAAGCTGCCGATCAAATAATCCAGGGTGCTCAAAGGCGTAATCTCGCCACATGTCGCAACGTCAATATCCACGCGAAAGGTCGCGATACTGGTATCGGGATGAAATTCGGGATATGTGTGTACCGTGACATGGCTTTTATCAAGATGGGCAACCACCGTTTCTGGCTTGAGTATCTCCGGCTTACCGTCAATCGCCCCGAGCATCTTCTCCTCGGCAATCAAAAAGGTAACGCTCGCACCCTGCGGCTCATAATCCTGCTTTGAAATGTTAAGGACATGCGCCCCGATCATTTCAGTCAGGTTAAACATAATATTAGTAAGTCTTTCCGAATTATACTGCTCATCAATATAAGCTATATAATCCTTTTGCTCGCGTTCGCTTTTTGCGTAGCAAATATCGTAAATATTAAAGCTCAATGATTTTGTAAGGTTGTTGAATCCATAAAGCTTCAGCTTATTTTCCATGGCGCCGTATCCTCTCATATCTGATTAAAATAAGGAAACCCAAGTGATATAATGGTATTCTAACCACAAATCACTTGAGTACGTAATCTACAAAACGTGTTTTATTTAGTAATGAGCAAAGGCTCACGTTATTATCCACAATGCAGAGTTGTCAGAGTCTATATAGCAAGAACTTACTTTTACCACTCTTATTGACCGTTTCACAAGTGTTGTGTACCGAATACACATGGTTATGAAGTAACCAACTTATAAAATTTGAGTTTAACTCAATCAATAATGCAGCCTTAAAGCTGCGATCGGCAGTTGACCCGGCTGTCCGTATGGCCTTAAATCCTTAAAAAGGAATGGTCAATTTCTTGCTGCTGTTTTAATCCAAAATTTTAAAACAGCCTGATTGCATACGCAAAAGCCGCATACACAATCCAAAACTCTGCTCCTCTTGGGGCATCAGTTAGGAGTATACTATCCAAGAGCCGCGTTGTCAATATTATTTGATGAATTTTGTCAATATAAAAAATAAAAGTGTTTCGGCAATAATTTGCCTTTAAATTTTAATTATGGTAAAATATATGCAACCCTATACAAAAAGCAACCGAAAGGCGGAATTTTTCAATGAACGTCATGCTTCAAATAAAAAAAGCCGTATGTCTTGCCGCAGCCGGTATTATCCTGATTGGCGTAACGGGATGCCAGAAGACCGACACGCCCGGAAAAACCAGCAACAGCGGCAAATATCAGCCTGTCAAGCTTTCTAAGAACACGGTCGATTTGATGGAAAAGGTAAGCGCTTCGTCAAGCATCTCGAAATCCCCCGACAGGGCGTTTATCGACAATGCTGCGGACTTTGCCATCAAGCTGTTCAAGCAAAGTGCCGACAAAAATGAAAACTCCATGGTTTCGCCCCTTTCGGTTATGATTGCACTTTCGATGACGGCAAACGGCGCCGATAATAATACCCTCGCACAAATGGAAAAGCTGCTTGGCGGCTCTCTCGGAATCGACGACCTCAACCAATATCTCAGCGCCTATATTTCCGGACTGCACAATTCCAAAAAGGCCAAAATGTCGATTGCCAATTCAATCTGGTTTCACAACCAAAAAAAACGCCTGACCGTAAAGGACGAATTCCTTAAAACAAACGCAAGCTTCTATAACGCCAACATTTACAGCTCTCCTTTTGACAACAGCACGTTAAAGGATATCAACACCTGGGTTTCCAAAAAAACCGACGGCCTGATAAAGGACATTCTGAAGGAAATTCCGGAAGATGTCGTCATGTATTTAATCAACGCCTTGGTTTTTGACGCCGAGTGGCAAAAAATCTATAACAAAAACCGTGTTTATGAAGATACATTTCATTCAAATGACGGAGACCAGACCGTAACCATGATGCGTTCAAAAGAAATCAAGTATCTCAAGGACAAAAAAGCAACCGGGTTTATCAAGCCTTATGCCGACGGCTACAGCTTTGTTGCCCTTATGCCTAACGAAGGGGTTGCTATCGAAGATTATATAAAATCGTTAAAGGGAAGCTCCTTCATTAAAACCGTAAGCAATCCAAAAGAGGGCGTAGTCAACGCCGCCATGCCAAAATTTTCTTCCGAATATCGTCTTGAGATGATCGAGGTGTTGAAAGCTCTCGGTATGACCGACGCGTTCGACGGCGATACTGCCGATTTTTCAAGACTGGGACACTCTCCGGAAGGCAATTTATACGTAAGCAATGTCATCCATAAGACATATATCAAGGTAGATGAACGCGGGACAAAAGCGGGAGCCGCTACCGTTGTAGAGGTAACTCCTTCAAGTGCCAAGGCAGAAGAACGCTACTACACCGTAACCCTTGACAGACCGTTTGTCTATGCCGTTATAGATAATGAAACCAACCTCCCGCTGTTTATCGGGACGGTCTTAAAGGTGGAAAGCTAATATCGTCAAGACCACCGGCTTCAAATGAAGTCGGTGGTCTTGACTTTTTATGTCGGGAAAAGATTCCATGAAATTCTCTGAAAGTCATGCATGCAAAAACCCTAATTGCTAAAGAACGATAAGAATCCAAATATTCACCATATGTGGTTTTTTGTTTTTATACCTTTTTCGATGAATTAGAGTTATTAAATTTATGGTATATGAATATCCATATTACTCCTTTGAATCGGTTATTTAGGAATCAATATCTTTTTTAGGCTGACTTGACTTTTTTGCTCTTTTCTTTTTCTTTCTTTTCAACCGACCGGTGACAAGGAAAAATAAAAACAAGCAGCCCACCGGGACAAACACATGATAAAGCAGTCCACGAACACCCATCTCATCAAAATCGGCTAGCATAGAAGGCTTGTTGATATAAGGAAAGAAAGAGAAGTACCGAATGCGCTCGGTTCGTGTTTCACCTTCATCTAACTGAGGCCATGATTCATCGCTGAGATATATCACATAGCCCTTATATTCTTTGCCGTTAACATTAAAATAGTAGCCTTTTGAAACGGTGCGGGAACGGTTTTCTCCCGCATTCGTATTATCAAGTCTGCTGTCATAGCTGTCTATTGTGCCCATTACAGTATCGCCCCAAAGCCCAAGCGCCAGCGTAGAAAGGCTGTTGTATGCGGCAAAGAGCAAAACGGCGCAAATCAGGATGCGTATAACTATTGGGATTTTATCGTTTTTTTTAGCCAATGTAAAACACATCCTTCGTTATTTTTTCTCCAGAATATATACGCTGAGATTTCTTTGACCACCCTCTGTTTCACTCAGGAATGTGTATTTGGCTCTGTGTCCCACTGATATGATTTCAACGGTGTGAGTAACAGTCGTAGTGCCGTTTTGGTAAGTGATTTCATAGCGTGTATCACTGAATTTTTCCAGAACATATTCAGTCAGATAAGGGTCGCTGTAACTTTTCAGAGTCAAGCTTGGTCCGTTGTAATGTAACCATACCTCGGCAGAGGGCTTTTCCCAAGGTTCGTAGTCCTCTTTTTTATCTATTTGCATCATGCCTTCTCCCGGAATAAACAATTCAGCTCGGATCATATAAGAGGAATAATCCCCGGAAATGCTGTTAAGTATATCGTCCTTATTTCCTTTTGGCTTAGCTTTAACAAGGATAGTATATAACGGTTCGCCGGAATATTCACCCGAATAGGACCCTGAGAGGGAAAAGCTGGCTATCACATCTGGCTTCTTTTTGCTCAGCAAGTCCTCTTTATATTGATAAAGCCAGATTTTTGACGGTGATTCCAACGCCTCATAATCAGATTTTTGAAAGCGGAGTATGCATTTGCCTGTGTTATCGAACATCGCAAGCATATCTTCCAGTTCAACATGCATATCCTTCGGATATTCGAGTACAGCATACCAGCCGGCAAAAGCCTTTGGATTGGTGTTATCTAATGATACTATGGTGGCATCGTACCATGGATTTGCCTCCTTAACCGGTTCCTTTGTAACGGGAGGAACGCTTGTCGGGGTGCTGCTATCGGTGTCTTCACTTGAGGCTGGTTCAGTTTCTTCGGTTTGGTTCACTTTCCGAGGTTCCAATACTACTGTCTGAGTGTTTTCGGAGAAAGACTTTAAGGTTACAGATTTCAGCTTTTTGCCGCTTTTTATATCGGCAGATGTCCGATACAGCTCCAGTGTCATCGGAAAACCTGCTTTAAGGTGCGCCAGCAGGGTGAAGGTTATTGTGCCGCCGCCGTCGCTGTTTAATTTGCCCGTCCACGATGATGGATCGGCCGTAGAGGAAAGGGGTGCTAAACGCGCGTAACAGCCCGCCCAGGTGGATTTCTCACCTTTGTCCTTATCTTCCTGAATTATAATTGAAAACTTCGTATTATAAAAATCAGCTAATTTGTTGTATTCCTTTTCTCGTTCAATTAAGCTGTCCAAATACATATTTCGGCACATTGTGCGGAATACCGAGTTTAAATATTCATAAAGCTGTGATTTATGAATCGCCGAAATATTTTCTCTGTCTTTTTTCACGGGCCACGGGTATTTTGACAATTTCCCGTTTTTTTCATAGGCATCAATCCAGGATTCCCAATCTGTCCCCGCAACAGTCCAATATTCATTTACATAACGGTCGATTTCCGCTCTCATCATGTCCAGTACCAGCTGCGGATTATCCTTGTTCTTTTTATAATATGATTCAAAAAGCGTTCGCCAATCGTTCAGAGCCCGGCTATTTTCTTTGCGTTTATAGTAAGCGTCATACATGTTTTTCGTGCTTTTGTATTTATTGGCTACCGCAAAAGTT
>LSQX01244260.1_pt1 | contig 30869 bp, 16 predicted proteins | sample 654561 | NCBI WGS metagenome assembly LSQX01 (sample SAMN04489861, study PRJNA283612) | anaerobic digester metagenome | isolation source: 4 biogas reactors fed with cattle manure at either 37C or 55C with and... | place: Denmark: Kongens Lyngby | collected 2014 | reverse complement strand
AAAAATAATGGAAGTTGACGGGTAGAACATAGAGAAGAGGTACAATGGGGCCTAAAATAGATCTATAATCTTAACACGTCCACTCTGTCTACTTTGCTCAGTGATTCACACAAATGGTCTGACCCCCACCTGAGCCCCTCGCAGATCCGTCCGATCCGTCTGATCCGACCGACTTCCAGAGAAAAGCACTTCCCTGAAGTCTCTTAAAACTTCCAAGACATACCTGCGCCGTGGTCCCGTTCTTTCGACTTTCTTTTTTCCCACGACATGCTCATCCTCAGCCGGAAAGTTTTCCTGGCAACGGTTTTTTTTGAGGTGACCTGATACGGCACAGAGAAGTTCTGCCGAAGCCAAGTCAATATTTACCCCAAATTATCATGCGCTTTCAGCCAATGTGGAAATTGGCGTTCCCAGGAGTGAGTCTCCACGTTTTTCAGGATTTTTACAGACGTTATTGTTTGCCTTGACTTTTCGGGGTATATGGCGCAAACTACTACCTGTTGCTTGACCAGACCATCAACGTCAAAAGGCGAATTACTATGGGCTACCCGACAAAAGTACAGCTCATTAAACGGCAAAGAGGATCAGATCAATACTACATTAATTTTCCTGCGGCTGTAGCTGAAGCCATGGAATTTGAGAAGGGGGAAATTGTGGAATGGATTATTGAGGATAAAGCCAATCTCATCTTACACAGAAGAAATGTGCCGCCTTCCCCAGTGAAAGTCAAGAAAAAGAAACAGTCAGGCTGATAGCGTCTCTTTTTCTCATCTTTGATTGATCAGGTTGCGCTGCATCCATGCTCAAAGACTCTGTCCGGTCTTGCCTTCAGGTTTCAGAGCCTTACCACAAGATTCGTACAGGAATGGGAGCAGGAAGAGTTCTACAAATAAAGCAATATTTTATACTGTTCTATCCTGTACTTGGATTTACTGTTCTGATCCAAAACGCTGCTTGTATGATGCGATTTAAAATAGACTCGCGGCCGCGCCCACCACAGCCTATCCAGGGATGATCTGAGCCGCAGTATTTTCGCAGTGCCCGCCCCAGCTGAGTTCTGATGAGATAATTGATGACCACAACGTCCGCCGTGATGATATGTCTCTTGGCCTTATTGAAATCCAAGCTCCAGTTTGTGTTCCAGCCGGGGAAGAGGAGGGTACATTGGAGGCGTGGATACTGTTCGCGAAGCTCATTCTCAATGGATTCCACATAGGCCTCCTGAGTCTCATTGCCACCGATATACAAAACATTTGCATTCAGTTTTTCTCCTGAAAGCTGTTCCTGCTCCAGTGCTTGCAAATTCTGCTGTTCCAGTCCCACAAGGCACTGATCCAGATCTCTCCAATAGTCCTCTTCTACGCCGTAGCTCTGGATGGTGGTAATGATCTGTCGGGCCTCCTGAATCTGATGTATCTCTCCACCGTCTCTGCATCGATAAAATGCCACGCGCTGCTTGATTCCCGCATTGATCCAATCGCCTTCGCACTCATAAAGCCTGGCCAGAACCGACATGATATCGCTTTCATCCCAAATGGGTTGCAGCACGGGATTGTGTTCCAGAAAAGCGATAAAGAGTTTTCGGCATTCTCTTTCCAACTTCGATTGTATCTCCATGAAGTCCAGTATCTCGCCACAGAGATTTGTCTCTCCCTGTTTTCTGGCTGCATGAAAAAGCGTTTCCAAATCATTCCATTTTTCAAATACGGGTTCTTTTTTGTCTTTAAGCCATTGGAAAAAGGGTTCCTGCAAAACGCCCATATCATAAAGTTCAGCAGACCACAAGGTATTGAAGGCTTCATCCTTCCGCTTCTGAAAGAGTCGCAGTGCCACATCCTCTGTAATCTTGGAGACATCATACATTTTGAGTGCTCCCAAAACTTTTTCCCAGAGCCACATGGGAAATTTGATTGTGTTCTCCAGATTGTGTTCGATGGAATCAATGGCAAACTGCAAATGCGCAGGCTCCGCTGACTCCAGCAGTGCTATACCGAGCATGAGCTTTGTCCAGTCCAGCAGTCCATGTTCCTCATAAATTTCCTGTTTTCTGAGCATGCCTTCCAAGGCGAACTGCAAATGATGGGCACATTTTTCTTCACACTTGCTGGAACCGATGAAATACAAGACTCCCATGCAAAAATGAGCATTGGTAGCCAGCTCACCATGTTCATTTATGGCTTCACTATAATGTGTTTCTCCTTTTTTAAGGGAATAAGCAATAGTCTTTGCATCATCAATATTTTTTTCAGGCAAAATAGATTTCAGCGATTTGAAGCGTCCCGCAATCAGTCCCATATCAGTGTGTGTATTGGCCGCATCTTCGTCCTGCAGTTTATCAACAGCCCACTTGAACAGATCCAGGGCTTTTGTGAAATTCCCTTCCAGCTGTAAGGCCTGACCTTGTTTTCGGCAAATGAGGGGACCATATTGCCTTATGAAGCGGGGATCCAAGCCTCCTTTGCGACTCAATATTTTTGTCAGAACTTCCAGCAACAGGCCCGTTTCAGCCGAAGCTCCACGTCGCAACAGTCTGGCCGCATCCTGATAAACCTGTATCAAAAAGGATTCTCTCTCCTCTGAGGGCATTCCGAAAATGTGATTGTGCAACCACGATCTGAGGAGATCAAATTCCTGATCTTCCAGAAGAATGGGATAAACATGGGGCAGAAGCATGGCACCACACTCATAAGACCGGCTGTGTGCCAATGCATCAACGATTGCCTTCTGTTGCAACAGCATTTCGTGGCATTTTGCGTTGTCGGACCGCCTCAAGAAGCCTAAGAAAGCACCGCAGAAATACCAGTTTCTACGCTCTTCGTTCCCTCCTGAAATATCGTACTGCATTTCTCTTTCGAAGAGAGCGTTAAAATAGCCCCGATGAAAAAAGGAATGTTTTCTTTCAACATTCAGCTCAACCACCTCGTCTATAAGATGCTCGAGTTCTTCTTCAGGCAGGGCATAATCAACCTGAAGAGCGGAGGCAACGGCTGTCTTGATGAGCATACGATCGAGGGTGGTGAAACTGTCTGTTCTTTCCGGTTCTTCCTCTTCTTCTTCAGGCTCCTGTTCAATCAGTTCCTTTTCTTCCAACTGCTCGGAGAGCAAGGCCGCAACATCGACGGAAGCCATAGGGAGTGCATCATGCAAGGGCCGCCACAATTCATCTCTGGAAAATAAGAGGTAACCCACGTACAGAGCCACAAGACGACGATCGTAGCTGTCCAGGAGTTTCAGGATACTGACTTTATACTGCTCGGCATCAGGTGGCGTTGGTTCGTCTTCGATGAGTCCTTTCTCATGAGGGATACCGGCTGCGTCCAGAAAAGCACAGATCATGTCACGATGGTGGGCCAGAAGCCATCCTCGTATGACAGAATCCAAAGAGTGCATGAGGGAAGGCGCGAGAATAAAGCGCTTGAGAAAACGAATTTTATCCGGCAACGGCCGACGCTTCATATACTTGAGACGAAAGTGCAGCCGACGTGAAAGTTCCTGAAGTACCTCTTCCTGAAGTTTCTTGTCTTGGGATTCATCTTGCCAAAACAATTCACAGGCATTCTCCTGTTCCTCTTCAGTCATGCCATTCCAGAGATCTTTCAGTTTCAAGTCATTGTTCTGCATCATCTAAGGCCCCTTTTTGTTTGGATTATATAAAAATAGAGTATTGGATCCTGCTTCTTAATGTATAACATTAGGTTTCATCAGAAAACAAGTGCATCTTTTTGTCAGCCCATACTTCTGTGAAGCCGATAACTTGTCTTCATCCGCCTGTGGCAGTGCATTTGCTGAAAACGGGGCTTGGCAACCTGCTACAAAAAAAGCCATTTTGTCGCGACCGGACCAACACCTCATTTTCTCCCTGATCATGATTATCCGCTCTGATCACTCCCTTTCTGTATTACCGGAAGCGGGACCCGGATCGCCGATGTAAATGAGTCCCGCCCAGAATTTTGGATGTCCTCCGTAACAATCCCGTGCTTCTTCCAAGGCGATTAGTTGAGACTCTCTGAAAGCCTCATAACGCCCCATCCCTTCATCCAACCAGAAAAGGTAGAAATTTTCCATCTGCTCGATGGTATGTTCCATAGGGATTTTCCATTGTGACATGATCATGCTTTTGGCTCCGGCGATGGTGAAAGCGTGCCGCAATCCGGCAACATTCGCACCGCGTGCCACATCTCCAATCGCTGTATTGCAGGCGGCCAATGACACGATTTCCGTGTTCAAAAGATTCAAGCCGGATACTTCATAGGCTGTGAGGCACCCGTCATTGATCGCTATTTCCCTGAAGTCTTCTCCTTTCTCTTCAGGGGGCAGGGCTTGCCATTGCTCTCTGGTGAAATAACAGCTGTTCTGACAATAGATCACCTCAGATGTGGAGACGGATGCTCCGGCCAATGCCAGAAAAGAGCGGAACAAAGGATTTTCGACAGAGTCCAGGAGTCCTCTTTCACTGTGGGGGGTCACTTGAGCCAAGAGACGATTATAGTCTTCAAGTGAAATGCCGTGAGACAGGATCTGTAAAACTTGAGGGGCTTCGCACTGGAAAAGTTTATCTTCCAAAGCATAACGGCCTTCCCATTTATTCAATGAAGAAAAACGCTCTGTTGTAAAGACATTTTGTATGAACTTTGCAGCATCCGGTATGGGACCCAGAGAAGAGAGTCCGAGTCGCAAGGATTGAGACACTCTCGCTCCAGGCTTTATGCTGTTTGTCGGCTGTGCTCTTTCTTTACCATTGTACCAGTTGACCAGTATTTCAGCACGCTCAGAATCTTTCATATACAGATCGGGATCAGAAATAACCGTGGCTGTTTTTCTATGCTTCTCCACCTTGCGTTCATCAGTCAAACGGAGCAACTCCCGGCCACTGTTCAGGTAAATAATCTCATAATCCCCGAGAAGATAAGAGCAGGGGAGCTCGTATGAGTGAGTACTGGGCAATGCCTCAAAAGGCAAAAGAAATAATTCTGCATCAGGCACAATAAAAAGACGTGTCCGATCCCTCAGATAGGGGGTGAGGGGATCAAAAATCAATCTGCGCACTTCAATGGCCGTATCAGCGCATTTTTTTGTATTGCGCAAAATCTTGGACTTGAAGGAATCATTCACTGCAGACCGAAAAGCACCAACTTTCTCGACAATATCCTGCGCTGGTCCCAAATCTATGGCCAGGGGATCTGCAAAACCAGGGTGTACAATAAAAACACCGTATCGCTCTTCTTCACTCTCTTTATCTGATTGAGTATTCAGAAAATGAGTGATATTATCAAATCTTTCGGGTCTGTATTTCACATATTCCAAAAGAACAGCGCCCGGTGAATGGTCACGGAAAATCTCCTTCACTTTCTCAAAACCAATGCGGGGTGGAAGCATCTTTTCGGCGTGAGGCTGTCTTTTTCTGGCCAGTTCGCTGTCCAGCTCAGCAACCAGCCGCTCCTTTGCGTGGTTTGTTCTCTCCGGGCATCCCGATTCCTCAGAGTAGTCTGCGTCCAAAACATCAGAAGCTTTTTGCTGTCGCAGTTCCATCATAGTCTCATAGAGATTTGGGATTTCGCTGTCTTCATAAAAGCCGCGGTGTAAGAATTGTTGTTCATTTTGAAGCACAGACTCGACAAGTCCTTTGTGCATCAAAACAGCTTCCAAACCTGCTTTTCCCGGATTCAGGTGGTGGAAAGACAAGGTGTAGAGGGAATCAGGAATAAGCCAATGCTCTGAAATGAACTGAGCTTTGTCGCTTTCCGATAATTTTGGAAGGTTGGGCATATAGTGTTCATACAATAACTCATGAGCGGAGAGCAGAAACTCTTGCGTTTTTTCCAGGTCTTTTTTTTGAAAGTGAATGAAAGCCGTTATCAACTTGTGGTCTTTTTCCAGAGCGGGATATTCGGGAAACATTTTCTTCAGAAAATCAAGAGACAGAGCTTCAAAGGCTTCATCATATTCTTGCAAACCAGCCAGGACTTTTGCGCGAAGTAAATAAAACGCGGCTCTTGTCTGTTGATCCTCGTTGTATCTTTCAGCCAGTTTCAAAGCCTCATCAATCTCAGTCAAGGCTCTCGAATAGTCTTCCTTGCCAAATAAACACTCGCCACGAGCATATTTAATCTGATACTCAAAGTAGCCTGGATTCTCTTCATGAGCAAGTGTTTTTTCGGAAACCTCCAAAGATTCCAAGGCTTTATCATACTCTTTGTGCGTCCTATAGATTTCCGCCAGATGCAGCTGCGCCTCACCATAGAAGTATCCATGCTCTTCAATTTTAGAAAGGATCTCAACACTATTTTCCAATAACTCAACAGCTTTTTTAAAATCACCTATATATGATTGAGTACGGGCAGCTGAGATTAAAGCGGAGGCATAAAGATCACGATGTTCAGGACAGTCTTTCAGAATTTCCATAGCCTCATGAACCAGGTGCTTCGCTTCCGGGAAACAGCACAATGTGTTTAATATTTCGGCTTCCTCTATGAGAGATTGTGCATATTCTACCGGGTTGAATGAGTATGTATTGAGTGTCTCCTCGGCTGTTTTCGGGTAGTCCTGTCCTGTTTGATGCTTGCCCTGATCTGCTATATTTCTTTGAATTTCACATATCGTATCAGCCTGGGCGGGTTCATCAGAGATCTGCAAAACTTCCCCGTCCGCTTCAAAAGATCGCGTTTTGATGCAGATATTTGCCTCTTCCATCAACTCATGAATTTCGGTGGCCGGCTGCGCCTCTGATTGCTGCTGCTCATCAGAAACTGCGTACTCCTGAGAAACTTCCAATGAATTTTCTGTTGATGTATACCCGTAAGGCTGGCTGCAAAGCTGCAGCAGGAACAAGAGCGATACTGCGGGCCTTAAAAATTGAAGGCGGACTGTTCTCCAAAGTATTTGAAGAGCAGCCCGCCCATAGAAGATTTTCTTTTTAAGCTGATTATTCAAAAAGAATCTGCTTCATTGTTCTGAAAAATGTTTGGTATGCTTCGTCGGCTTCAGCTTCTCCGGGCAAAGGCCAGGCCACCAGTACACCGGGATAATCGCAATGAATGGCATACTCAGGCACTCCGTCTCTGTTCCTGTCGAAAGTCAACACATAGGCCTCTGCAGAATAGGGATGGCATTGCACATTCCCTGTCTTTTCACTGTCCTCAATTGTTATCGCTTCTCGGCCTTCCAGAGAATTCTTAAAGGCTGCGTTCTGTTCAAGTTCCCTTTCAAAATCAGCCTGGCTGCTGTGGATTTTTGCGGAAGCTTTGTTCACCAGATTTGCTATTTCGACCTGGAGAAAACGAAACTCCTGCTGATCCGGATCAAAATCTAAAATGCCTGTAAGACCTGTTGTTTCCCCGGCGAAAACAAAGAAACGGCGGGGTAACACGGTATCTTCGAACTCCAGTGGATCGCAGCTGACAAGATGTTCTCCGTCGGCATTTTCAGAAAACTCAAAGGGAAAATCAAGGTCAAAGTAGAAAAGAGGCGAGAGAGCCGAATCAGTCTGAGTATCCGGCGTGGTCTCCTGGGAAAAGGCCGCAAGAAAGCAATCCAATTCGCCCGATAATGTTGCTGTGGAGAGGCCAGTCGCCAGTCCCGAGTTTTCCGGCAAAAAGTGCTGAACACCGGGAGCATGGAGCAAGGCTATCGCCGCCTCTTCATCTTGAGCCACTCGTGTTGCCACAAAAGCCACCTCATGATCTACCCGCGCCAGCTCCGCATTCTCTTCTCTGGTAAGTAAAGTACGTCGAAGCAGGACTTTTTCCGGTACGACATCCAGAGCAACAAATAAAGAACGTGAGCGATCCAAGAGCACGGCTGTTGAAATAATCTTTCCGCCCGTTGACTCATCTGTTACGGCAAAAAGGTAATATCCCATCCGAATGAGTGCTTCTGTTTCGGTTGAGGGCTGGTAAGAGTAATCGGAGACTGTTCCTAAAGTTGGCGTTTTGCTTATTAATGAAAGCTCCTGCCTGTCCTGATAAGGTTGAAACAAAAAGTCTGCATGCTCCGATCCCTCAAACAGAGGCTGCCAGGTCGATGCCTGGAGTTGAAGCTTTGTGGATAACCGGGCCATCTGCCTGTGTGATGAGTCCGTCACATCAGGAACATGCAGAATGTTGAAAATCAAAAGAGCCAGTGCTGCAACAGCAAGGGCGCCAGCAGGTAAAAGCACCGGCAAGCCAAGAACCCTTTCCTTCAGCGAGGACGCTTTACGGTCTTTCCTTTGATCAGCCGCAGCTTCTTGCTCTATTTCTTCTTGGATTTCAATGTCATCAAGCTGCCAAATGTAGGGGAGCACGCCCAGTTCTTCCACGGCTTCACGGCACTGCGAGCATCTTTCCAGATGAGCAGCCACCTCGGCGCTATCTTCCTTTGAAAGGTTCCCTGTCAAATAATCAAGAATCTTTATTTTATAAGCATCAGAGCATGGGTTCATTGAAGGACCTCCAGAAAATGTTTTTTTTAAATTCTATATTATAAAGTCCAGTTTCACACTAATGCCTTGGGACTTTAAATATTTTACGACTTCGGGCGATACCCGCCAAATTAGATCTGTCATTTCCTTTTTTGTATACCCAAGCACCTTAGCAGAATCGGATACTTTCTTTCCCAATGCCCACGTGAGCAAAATAGCGTCCTGTTCTATTTCTTCGGGCATATCATGCACATAGTTTTTCAAGTGCCAGAGTGCGGCGCGGGACTCAAGGCACGGGGGAGTTTTCGGGGGAGGGGACCCCCTTCTCTTTTTTTTCTTAGATGGTTTTGATGGCTTAACATTTTTCTTGTAAGCGGAAGAGTCAAATCCTCGCGCCTCCAAGAACTCACCTATTTTCTTTCCACCAGACTCTGTCCAGTTGCTGATTGTACCTTGAGAGCAAATCAAAAGTTTGGCTGACCTCTTCACTCCAATTTCGAAAAAATGAAATAACACGACAGCATTCCACTCATCTTCTGTAAGGTCTTGCCTTGCCTCAAGTATCAGACGCAATGTCTCATTGTCTGCTAAAGCTTCTTCGATAATGGTACTTGTGGCAACAATAATATTTCCAGGTGGATCAGGCGAATCAAGTGGTATCTTTACCTTTGACGAACGACATTTCTTAAAATGATCTGAACTTGCATTATTTGAAATTGTGGCGAGCCAGTTTTTAAAGGAAGGAAACCCCTGGTATTTCATTGTGGCAATTCCCTTATATACTTTTTTATCGATCTTGTCATGGACCAATTCCTCACAAATGTGATCATGTTGACGTTCAGTAAACTTGTCTAAAATAATTGTCTTTATATAAGGCTTAAAATTATCTAACAGATGGAACCGAGCATCCTTAGTAAGAGGGTCTTCCTTATCGCCCTGGCACAGCTCTACGACCAATTCCAAAGCATCACGATCATCCAAACGAAGACGACGGGACACCTCATCAAAGATTTTCTCTTGATCTCTGCCTCCTTTTTTAATCCGATCAATCAGTTCTTGGCTATCCAGTTTCGTGTAATCAATTTTATCAGCCATCGCCGTACTCCCTATTAAGAATAAAAGAACAGATACAGCTGCAAATGGATAGAGCTGCATTCGAGCTATTGTAATATGATAGAAAGAATAAATCAAGGTTTATATGAAACAATATGAGTATTTACCATGAAAAACTTTTATTTTTAAAATAAAGAAGTATAAGAGTGTTTATAATAAGCAACACTGGCATTGGATAAACTGTTACAACTCACAAAGGAGTATTGCAAAATAAATTGTTTTCAAAGCTTCCAGAGCTCAGGGCGCAAAGGCTGGAAAGGGAGACGGTCCCGCCTTTGTCTTTGCCCTGTTTTGAGAGATTCTTTGGATTTTCCTGCTCTTTTTCTTTCCCTCTCTCAACAACTTAAAGAACGATGAAAAAGGGGAAGAGGCGCACTGCGAAACCTATACAAGGTAATAATTGATTAAGAGCACAGTTGAATAGCTTTCGAAAAAGGCGCCAAATGTCAGGATTTTTGCCCCTTAATTATCAAATTAGAATCTTTGATTTAATAAAACACTCTGATATTTTTCTTTATATCACAAAATAAATTGCAAATTTTTAAAAAAATCCGTCAAACTTCCGTTTATACTTAATAGAACTGACAGTTGCGGCATTTTTACAACCCAAAAAGGAACATTATCATGAAACACAAACGCTTCTTATCACTTCTTCTGGTCAGCATTGTTTTTGTCGGGCTATTCCTGACAGGTAATGCCCTTGCTGCTCCGAGACTTGCTCAGGTCTCTAAAGGCTTCACGAATGCTCAAAACCTATCCTCGGGTCATGTGGCAACGCTGAGAAACTGTGATCGCAACCGCATCATACAAAACAGCACTAAAGTAATAAACCACGATTTCACCTCAGCTAACAGGTATGCCCATCTTAATTTGGATGTTGCGAAAGTGCAGTCTAATAACATACCCACTGATGGACTTAAGGTATTTGCAGAAGTCAAAGAAAAAAGAATTGCGGAAATTGCCATACAAAGCTCTGGTTTCAATGCCAGCACGTTCAGAGCTTCGAGGATACTCTGCGGAGCGGGTCCCGGTCCTGATCCCGACCCTCCTTATTTCCCGCTTTTACTCCCTCTTCTCGATACTGACGAAATTTTGCGTCGCATCTCTCCGGAAGGGTTGGAAAGATTGGAAAGGGAAAAGGGCCGCAACAGAGTGATTACAGGGTGGTAATCGATTAAAGACACAGTTGAATAGCTTTCGAAATAAGGGCGCAAGCCTTCCGGGTTTGCGCCCTGTCAGGGTTCAAATCTCATTCGTCAATCATGAATCCTTTAGAATGACATTAGATTGATATTTCCCGTTAGACATACTGAAAACAACCTGTTTATAAAAAAAAAGTCCATTTTTCCGTTTATAATAGTAGAATAGATGGTGAACACACTTTTCCAAGCCACAAAGGAACACTAACATGAAACAATGGAGATTGATTACATTCGGTCTTGTCGCAGTTCTGCTGGTCGGTATTTTTCTGTTTTCCAACATTGTAGCGGGTTCCTATGCGAGGACTTCCTTTACTACGTGCCAGATGAAAGGTCCCTACACATTCAAGCCGTCCTACACATTCAAGCACCTTCCTCTCCATACTCCCATTTATCAGCAACCGAGAGAGATATACAAGCCCAACAGCAGCTTATGGAATCAAAAGAGTCTGTTGGATCAGCAAAGGCCACTGGGAACAGTGCCTAAACCCATGACTTTTGATACATCAGAACTCAGGAATAATCCCCTCAAAAATTTTTCCGAAACCAGGGTGGATAGTTTCAAAATAGAGCTTGAAAAATTAACAAGTCGAGAGTCCGAGACTCTTGGTAAATCCGAAGAGACTGATGTTGTGGACCCTGAAAGGAAAAACTCTGAAAAGAATACCACAGCAGACTCATCTTCCGAGGAAGAGGACGAGGACGGGAAAGAGGATGACAGATATAATCCTCCGCCGCCTCCCTTGCCGCCGCGCCCGCCTCTCATTGACCCCAAGGTCCTTATCGATCGTCCTGAAGGTGAAGTCGGGCACTTATACTTTGAAAAAGATCTCAACGAATAATTCTGTAAAGAATGTTGAAATGAAATTTTTAGAAACTCTTATAAAACATATGATTAGGGGCCAAAGGCTCCTCCCTTTGGCCCCTCACATATTTGACAGCGATTGGGGCATTTACTTTAAGGAATCGCACCTTGTTGATCCTGCTTTGCCATGCACAAAGACAAAAACTTCTATCATGCTGAAGGGGCTTGTCACTCCGGGCCATCTCTGTCTATCCTTTTTTTTCCTTGCGGGGTTGGAAAAAAAAGATTGTTGGAGAAAACAAAGAAGTCCTTATGGGACACAATTTCCCGTGTCTGAATACACTGAAAAACAGAATTCAGCCGTCGGTCTGAACCGGCAATATTCTGAACACCTTTCCTCTCCAAAGTAAAAGGAAGCAGTCCATTCTTCTGCTCAACCTGCGGTTATATAGGGACAAGACCGGAAATAGTGGGTATCAATGCACAAAGAAAGAGAGTGTTGAAAATGAAAACTACTTGCAACAAGTACAGAATCGAGATTCTGGATTATTTGACTGGCAATCTTTCGCCCGAAGAAGCAAAGCCTGTGGCGACACATATTGCCTCCTGTCCGGATTGCCAGAATGATATCAATGACTTGGGTATACTCCCTTATTTGTTCTTGCTTGATGACGATAAAATCGGCGTAGAAATTTTTCAGGCCCAAAGCAAGTTTCAAGCGGAACAGGAGGCTGCACGATCAGAAGAGCTTGTCAAAGACAGCCAGGAAGAATACGCTCGCCCGAGCTTTTCGCGTTTCTTTTCCCTTCGTGCTCTGATTTCTATGGGAGTGGCGGCTGCAATACTGCTTGTTGTTGCAGGTGGCTTGTTGTACCGCTCCGACAGAAGTGAAGTTGCCCTGGATCTGGCCCGGTCTCCGATGACAGAAAAGCCGGTCCTGTCGAGCGGGTCAGCTTTTTTTCAACAGTTGAGTTCAGCAAAGGATTTGTTCAGAAGCTATGAACAGAAAACACATTATCTGACACAGACAGCCACTCTGGGTTCTTTGGAAAATGAACTCTTTTCGCCATTGACGGAGACAGAAGGGAAGATCAGACAGGGCTCTTATCTCTTTGCCGTTCAATCCAGCGAAGGAGAATTCCTGTCCACAGCGGCTTTACTGGCAAGAAAGGAAGAACTCCTCCTCTGTCTGGATCCTGTATCCGATCTGGTGCTGCTTCGCTCTGTGACCATTACCAGAGAACATAATACAGATCCTGAAACAACACGAATCAATGATGAATTGACTTTGATGGCACATAAAGTCTCTGAAAATGAAAGGGAAGGTATTTCTTTGCTGTACGCTCCAGGAATCAGTGCAGTGCTGCCTCCGGACGACAATCTGGCCACTGGTCTGGAAGCTGCAAATCTCCAGGGCACTCAGGAGTGTTTTATTGCCGCTTTCCACAGTATAAAAAAAGGAACGAGTAACGGCGATCCCGCGCCTCCTTTCTATTTCGATAACAGCCTGCCCCTTCAGTTTCAACAGACTGAAGAGCTGAGCTATACCCTGAGCTGTGAAGAAGAGATGGATACAGAGATGCCGTCGCGTCTCTTCCTTTTCGCAGGCGAAACAACGGGCCTTACAGGAATTCTGGATTGGTCTCCTGACAAACAGAACTTGAGACTCCTGACAGTGGAAATTCAGGAACTCTTGAGAGATAGCGATGCAGTGCGGGAAATAAAACAGACTGAATATCTCTCCAACAGGAAAGAAATACTGGCACTGGCGAATCCCGAAAGAGAAACAACGATTTTGCGTTTAACTCTGCAGGACAAGCAAGAGCTTTTGGTTCATACCCTCTCTCAAGAGGCGGTTGTACTCCATTTCCCCGGAAAAGACGATCAGGCGTACGCCATACATTCAGCGCTGCCAGGAGCCTTGATTGCCCAGCCTCTCTCACAGGAAAGTGCTTATGACGATACAGTCCATCAGATTTTTTCAGACCTCCGACAACTCGTTGCGCCTGCTGGTGAGAAAGGTCATGCCCCTTCCTGAAGCTTTCCTCTCTCCAAAGATCTGTCCGACCGTGCTTTTTTTTGTTTGCCATCAGGCATAGGACTGAAGTTGTCTTCGGAAGATATAAGACGATTATCAGAGCTGTCTCGGGGTGCCTGAAAAGCAGGTGAATCATCAGGCGCAACTCTACCAGCCACTTTCATCACGGCAAACAGGAGCCGGAGCGAAATTGAAAAGCCTTATTTTTCGGTCGCCTTTCCGGGATCACCGATATAAATAAAGCCAGCCCAATACCAGGGATGGCTGAATGCGTTTTGCCGGGTTGATTCGAGAATAGCAAGCTGTGATTCTTTGAAGGCGTCGTAACGGCTGAAACCCTCATCCAGCCATAAATCATAAAACAAGTCCATTTGCCGCATGGAATTATCAACAGGGACCTCCCATTGCGCCATGATCATGCTGTGGGCACCGGCCGCTGTAAAGGCACGACGCAATCCGGCAACACTGGTGCCGGCACCCACTTCGCCTACAGCCGTATTGCAGGCCGTCAGGGCGACCAGCTCCGTTTTTCGCAGGTTCAACCCCGATACTTCATAGGCCGTCAGACGACCATCGTTGAGAGGGATAGAAAGATATTCATCTTCCTCTTCTGCAGGTTCCCGAGCCAGCCATTCTTCTGCAGTAAAATATTGCTCACCAGAACGGTAGATATGCCCTGAGGTCAGTACAGCAGCTCCGGCAAGAGCAAGAAAAGAGCGCATGAGAGGGTCTTCAAAACTTTGAGAGGCCTGGTTCAAATCGCTTGACAGGCGCAGAGGACTATCCTTTTGCAGGTATTCCGGTACGGGCAAAAAGACACCATGGCTGAGGATCTGCAGAATCTGCGGTGCTTCCTCCTGGTTCAATATGCATTCTTCCAGAGCGGCTGTGCCTTCCAGAAGATTGACACTGGAAAAACGCTGCTCTTTGAGAAGCTTTGCAACAAAGTCTTCTGCGCCATCTATGGGTTTCAAAAGGTTAAGGACATCATCCACAGGGATGCTTTCTCCGCCACCCATAGTAGCCTCAAGATCTTCTGAGGTCTTTTCCTTTCCCCTCTCAGAGACCGGGCGAGTGGGGGAGAGCTCCTCCAGAGATGGTTGCAGATCTTTAGCATTCATCCACTGTACGACTTTTTCCAATCGATCAGAAGCCTTCATGTTCAAACTGGGATTGGAGACAATGGTGGCGGATTTCTTCTCATCTCTGCTTTGAGGACGTTTCGCCATAGGCACAAGATCCCGACCCGTGTTCAAATAAATAAAGTCGAATTCTTCCAGAAGATAGCGGGGGAGAGCCCGATTTTCACCGTCCAGAGGCATGGCTTCAAAGGGCAAAAGAAAAAGGTCTGCATCAGGAGCAATGAAAAGTCGGGTTCGCGGAGAAAGATATTCCTCCACAGGATCGAAGATGAGACGACGTAAAGCCTGACCGGCTTCAAAGCATTTTCTGGCGGCCCGGTGTTTTTTATTTTCATCATAGTTCTTCAAACCGATGATTGTTTTACGAAATGTTTCAACAGCGTCTTCAATGATGTCCGCCGAACCCAAGTCGACTGCAACAGGCTCTTCAGACTCTGAAGTCAGCACAAAGACACCATAGCGCGCTGCACCAGGCTGGTCCGTCACAAAATCCATCTCCTCATATTTCACGTATTCCAGCAGCGCCGAAGGAGAATACAGACGAGCCAGAGCTTTCCATATCTCGCTTATATCCACAGGAACCAGTTTCATTTCCAGGGCAAAGTCCCGGTTATGAGAGATCAGGTGCTCTAATCTCATCGGGATCCAGTTGTTCAGTTCTTTCAGCCGCTCTTCATTTCTTTTGTCAGAAAGGAATTCTTCTGTTTCTTCCGGCTTCAATAATCGCTCTCTCAATACATGGGTCAGAAGGGATTTCTCTCTGAGCCATTGCTGCAACTCTTCATATTTCTTTGTCCAGTCGGGACCAGCCATCTCCAGAAAAAAAGACTGTTCCTGTTGCGTGGCCCATTCCACAAGACCCTTGTGCAAGAGTGCGACATCAAGGCCCTTCTGAGCAGCCAATTCCACGCCTTCTCCCTGGAGGAAGGACAGGGTATAAAGATATCTGGGGATCTTATAAAGATCTTTGAGAAAAGTCTTTTTGTTGTCTTCAGTGAGCCTGGGCAACACAGGCACATGCCAGGACCACATGTCTGAAAGTCCTTGATATATATAATCCAAACCCAGATCCCAGGCATCCTGGCATGCATGAACCTGCCCGATATTCACCAGGCATGAAGCCTGATGCTTTTCTGTGTTTGGCAAGGAACGATACATTCCCAATGAATCTTCAAGTTGCTCCAGAGCTTTGTCATAATGGCGGAGATCATGGAACATAACGCCCAGGTTATTCAGGCAATTAGCTTGCCCTGTTTCACCATCGGGCTGAATGAAAAAGAGCTGGAAGGCTTCTTTGTAAAGGGGCTCCGCTTCCTCAGATCGCTGAAGCCTCCGAAGAGTATTACCTGTGCAGCCCAGACATGCGGCCTGATTTGTTTCCGTATTCGGCACAGAGCGGTAGTTTTCAAGAGCATGCTTAAAGTATTCCAGGGCTTCGTCATATTGACGGAGGTCATAGAGTACTGCAGCCAGGTTATACAGGCATCTGGCCTTGTCAACTTCCGTATTTTGAAACCTCCTGTAATGCTGCAATGCCTCTTTGATCTTCTTCAGGGCTTCATTATCTCTATGGAGATCACGAAGTACTGAAGCCATATTATTGAGACTCGCGGCCTGATTCATTTCCGTATTTGGCACGGAGCGACACAGTTTTATGGCTTTTTCGTAATGTTCCAAAGCTTCATCATACCGGCGCACATCACCCAGCACATTCCCTGTGTTATGCAGACATATGGCCTGATCTGTTTCTGTATTTTGCACGGAAGCGTAGATTCCACGGGCCAGTTCATATTGTTTCAACGCATCATCATAACGTTGGAGGACATAGAGTGCCGTGCCGATGTTGTTACAGCACCTGGCTTGATCCGCTTCTGTATATGGTATCGAGCGGTAAAGCTCCAATGCCTGATTCAAATATTCCAGCGCTTCTCCGTGGTATTGGAGGTATTGGAGGGTATTGGCCATGCCGATAAGGGTTGTGGCTTGCTCTGTTTCTGTATGGGGTAAAGCCTCATAAATTTGCCAGGCCGCTTCGTAATCTTCCAGAGCTTCGTCATATTGACGGAGATAAAGACGAACTTCACCCATGTTAATAAGGCATGCCGCTTCACCTGTTTGGGCATTTGGCAACAATTGATATAGCTGTGACGCCTGTTCATATTGTTCCAGAGCTTCATCATAACAACGTTTATTTTTGAAAACAGAAGCTATGTTAATGAGACATGCGGCCTCATCGATTACCGCATTTGGCAAGGAGTGATAAAGCTGTAATGCCTGTTCATATTGCTCCTGTGCTTCATCAAAGCGGTTCTGATATTGGAGGGTATTTCCAATGTTGGTAAGGCACATGGCCCGCTCCACCTCTGTATTTGTCTCTGTGTGGAGAAGTTGTAAAGCCTCTTCATAATCCTCCAGGGCTTCGTCATAGCGGCGCATGTGTTGAAGCACATTGCCCTTATTATTGAGGCATTTGGATTTATCTGTTTTACGCTCGGGTTTTAACTCGTAGAGTTCCAGTGCCTTCACAAAGTACTTTAAAGCCTCGCCATAATGATGGTACAGTCGCAGGGTATTACCTATATTGTTAAGGCACATGGCCTGATCTGTTTCCGTATTTCTTTGTGATTGGAAAGCTTGTAATGCCCCTTCGTAGTGGTTGACCGCCTCCTTATAACGGCGCAATGCTTGCAGCGTATTTCCCATCACATTGAGACAATTGGCTTGGTCCATAGCCGTATTCGGAAGCTGGCTGTAGAGTTGCAAAGCTTTATCATAATGATTGAAAGCTTTGTCGAACAGTCTGAGTTTTTCCTGTATAAAGCCCATGTTATACAGGCATTGGGCCTGCTCTCTTTCAGTCCCTGTTTGCGTGTGAAGGAGCGACAATGCCTCTGCGTAGTGTTCAAACGCTTCGTCCGGACGGTGACAATCTTGAAGCATATGAGCCATAGCAGACAGACAATGAACCTCCTCCAGTGTGCTGTCAGATTGTTCGCGACAAAGAAACATTGCCTTTCTGTAGTGCTCCAAAGCATCATCGACTCGGCCCGAAGCTTGCAGTGTATCGCCCATTTTATTGAAACACAGGATTTGGCTGCTTTCGGTACCAGGCCGGGCTTGAAGGAGTTTCAAAGCCTCATTGAAGCATTCCATAGCTTGGTCAGAACGATCGAGAACATTGTGTATGTCACCACAGGCTCCCAGACACATGGCTTGTTCTAATTCTCTGTCCGGTTGCGAGCGACACAGTGACGCCAGTTCTTCATATTGCTCCAGAGCTTCTTCGAAATGACCAAGCTGCTGCAGTACAGAGCCCATTTTGCTGAGACATTTGATCTGATATTCTTCTGCATGAGCTCGATTTCGAAAGAGTGCCAATACCTGTTCGCAGCAATCCAATGCGGCCTCATTCTTCTGCATCAAAGAAAGCACATCGGCCGTGAGCAGGAGACACTCGGCCTGCATAATTACATTCCCCTCCCTTTCAAAGCATTGCGCTGTTTTATCCAAATAATCCAGTGCTCTTTCCAAGTCACTTTCCTGCAAAGCATTCAAGGCCTGGTCGAAGAGCGTTTCGCAAGCATACTCTTGTGGTTCTTCGCCATGAGCGAGCAGAAAGAGGCTTCCCATAATGAGTAAGAGAAAAGAGGTATTAAAGCCGATGCGGATCAACCCCGTTCCATGCCAACGTCCGTCGGAAACAATCGGTGGTACCGGCATAGCCAAGTCTCCCTCTGTTGAATTCTTTTCCCACGTGTTACACCATGGTGCGTAGTGTTGTTTGCCGAGAAATTTTAAACTATCATCTGCTACGGTTATTTATCATACCAAAACATCCTTGTCCAAATGAGCTTTTCTTGGACAGGCAAATGCAACGATCAGTCAACCTGATCCTGGAAACAGGGAAAATGAAGACAAAACCTGCCCAAAATACCAATGAATTCAACTATGTGGATTTGATGATAGCCTTAATTTGGACACCAGCGTGTTTTTATTTTAAATATCAGATTGATGGACACCGCTGACAGCACGGCCATCAGCGGTGTCGGGGCATTGGTTCTGCACGCTATTGTTCCCAATACTTTTCAGACTGCTTTTGCTTCAAATTCCAATGCTATTTCCAGCCTTTAAAATTTTTCCAGCATGGACGGATAAACGAGGTCTTTTTTGGCCGGAGGTTCACCCAAGGAAGGCCGGAAGAGATTGCCGTAATCTCTGATAAAAGACTCATTGGTCTGTAAAGTTTCATAGTTGAAATAATCAGTATCAGATACTTTACGCTGCTCGGCGGTAGGTTCCAATTCAGCCATATCCGTGGCATAGAAATCAGCATCAGCTTTGAAAACGGCTACTTTTCCAAAATCTCCGTTCAAGACCATTTCCATGCATTTGCGTCCAGCCATGGCGGAGAGTTTTTTGTCGGTTTCAGTGGGTGGATAATCGCGCATGGAGTAGGTATGCGTCTGGAAAGAGGCGGGTATCTTCGCATCTTTACATAAGCGTACCAGCTCCAATCCCAGCCACTCGGGCTGCAGTTTAGGCAATTTGTGCTCATCAAAGCTTCTATGCCCTTCCGGCGGCGGCTGAGCGCCTTCGATTCTGGCACCCTCGGAATAGGGAATCACGGCAAAGGCTTTACCGAAGTTTGCTTTGTTATATTCAAGAGCAGCTTTTATTTTCTCCAGCACTTCAGACCAGGTGTATTCCTTTTCACATGGCAGACCGAAGTCACCTCCACCATAAGCGGTGACTCCTGCGGTGATCCAGTCTGTATCCCGTCCGAAAAGCCCTACGAAAAAGACCCTCTCACAGGTCATGGCGGTGTGATGATGCATACGTACAGCTTCGGCACCAACAGTCACAGCCGATTCCCAACCCAGAGTGATCGGTGTAGAGAGGTCCCCGTCCATTGTTTTGGGGTATCCGACGACCTTAATTTTCTGGTCTTTGAACAATTTATAGGCTTCTTTCAGATGATTGTCGCCTCCCATCATAATGACGGCGTGCACGTTTTTCTCTTGAATGATTTGTTTTATTTTGCTGGAATCACTGATATGGCGGTCTGAGCCGATCATGGATCCGGCTCGATCGGGGCGTATATGCTCCTTTCGGATGGGCATCAACTCACCCGCTTCCAAGCCTTTCAAGCCTCCAACGGCACCAAAGAGTTCATACTTGCCGGGCGCTATTTCTTCCAGAGTATCATGCATGCTGTAAAATGCGGCATGAAATACGGAGATAGGACCGCCTGCGGTAACGGCCGCTATTTTTGGGGTCATGACATAATTCCTTTCTTTTCAAGTTCGTCAACACATAAAAAGTTAAAACAACACAAGCTCATAAGACGATCCACCACGGTACAGTCGCAGTTTACATGCTTCAACTTATCTCCTGCGCACTATGGCAATTGCCCATCTTTATCTGCATATATACTAATACTGAAAAATGTTCCATATGCAATGTTGTGAAGATCTCAAGGACCGTCATTCAAGAATATGGCATCTTAATTGAGTGCATGCCCGGTAGTTCTGTTTTCCATATTTAGCTGAAAGTACATGGTTGCGCCAAAAAGGTGCACTCCAGTCTGCAATCGTTTCAAGGACTCTTTAAAATAGATAAAGAAAGATTCCGGCGAGGAGAAGGCATGTTCAACCGTGGCACAAAGCTTGTCGCTCATCAAAAACAATTTGACATATTTGGTTTTACATGTGACATGAGACATTGCCTGCATCACAAGTATTTTTTCTTTATCCGTTTCTACTGAGTAGAAATTGGGGTAGAGGAGGCAGAAATACTCCTCGTCCTCTTCGTCCAGGATAATCAGGTAGTTGCCACCTTCGAACTTGAAGTGAATCGCTCCATCTTTTTGAATCTCGGGGCTATACCCTTCGTCGGTTAAATGTTTCAGATAGGTTTTCAAACGTTCTTCCAGTTTCATGATGAATAACTCCCATGGTTGAATTTTTCAGGAACAAAGTATTAATTATATTTTTAATTTCACTCCGTCTCTCATGACGGAAGCTTGTTTGGCGGAGCGCTGAAAGCGACTCTCGCTTCTCTATAATGTATAAACGGCAATAACACAATTATTTTTAATAAATGCTGAATATTTTTAAAAGACTTTGAAATCATAATGCTGAGTCCTCATGGGGCTTGAGTCGGAGCCTGATTTTAAAAAAAATCAAGTTCCAATGACTTGGGCCAGTCCATGATATTTTTGCACCGCCAATGTGTTCTTTTGCGCTTGTTTTGTCAAAAATAATTTGTCGCAGCCAAGCATAATAGCCCTGTTTTACAAGGGCTTAATCTTTTTTTTTCAGAGCCTGTTATACCGGAGGGAGTCACTATTTTTATTCTTTTGAGGAAATAATAAAAAAAAGAACCAAAAAGCTGTTTATATAAGTGAAAGAAACAAAGAGCGCTGGAAGAGTGGATTTGTAAAAATAAAATAGTGTGTTTTACAAAGGAGAGCATGTACACTGTTATATTCAGGTGCCTCATGCTCCAAAAAGGAGAGTTGCCATGAAAGCGATTAAACTGGAAGTTGCATTATTTCTTGCAACGCTTTTGGCTGGAATTTTTCTTTTCCCGGACATTTCAGTCCGAGACGCCTGGGCATCAGGTGTTCAGGAGAAAGAAGAAGAGGCCCGGGATTTGTCATCAGCTGAGAATCCTGTTGAGGAAGATCCTGTAGTGACTGAAGAAGTGGAGGAGAAATCATCTCTTCCTGAAAATCCCCTTCAGAAAACCGAGAAGTTCAACCTGTTCGAGCGGTTACGCCAGCAGCGCAACAGATTAGGGATTTCACAGCTGGAAAAATACAGAAAGCTTGAACAACTGGATCTCAAACTCCTCGATATCTCCGGTCTCAAGAAAAATCCCTTGCAAGATCAAGTACAGAGCTCAGACTTCGAGTTGTATAAGAAAATTTTCGACTCGCTCCATCTCCCACCCTCTTGGTCGAATTCTCGTCTGAATGGAAATGACAATGAGTTATCCGACAAATTGCTGGACAGGTTGATTGAAGACTCGAAAAACATTGAAAAGGATGAAGAAAGTACAGAGTAAGTTTTCTTCGCTTTGCTTGCCAGTCATGATTCTTTGGCTGTGTTCATTTATTTTATAAAGCCCTCGTTTCAAGAGCGGATATCCGTAGAAAAAGGAATACCATGAAGGAGAAATTAGGCAATTTCAATCTGTTATACAGCCTTGGAAGCGGGACCATGGGCGAGGTTTTTCTCGGGAAACATGACTGTCTGGATCTTCACTGTGCGATAAAGGTACCTCACCAGAATCTTGTTGCATCACCTGGTTTTAAAGAGCGTTTTTTGAATGAAGCTCGAGTTCTTCATGAATTGAAAAGCCCTTATATTGTTCAGCTTCACGAAGTGGGTCAGGAGGAAGAGACCTTTTTTCTTGTGATGGATTTTGTATCGCGAGACGGTGAAACTTCCTGCTCTCTGGATCAGCTTATGATGGAAAAAGGCGGCTCTCTGCTGTGGCAGGATGTGAGGCCCCTGATAACAAATATTTGTCTGGCCATGTCCCACGCTCATGCTCAAGGCATCATTCACAGAGATCTGAAACTCTCCAATGTGCTTCTGGATCAGGATGGTTCAGCAAAAGTATCTGACTTCGGTCTGGCCACCATGGCTGGCCGTGACTTTATGCTTCAAAGTTTCTGTGCATCTCTGGGAATGGAAGGGACTGTCAGAGGCACCAGCCATGCTGACGCCACTTTAGGCTGTGAAGGGACTTGCGTAGCCGGGAGTGATACCAAAGGGGAGGGGCTCGTGGGTACTTTTCACTATATGCCTCCCGAAGTGATCAGAGGCTGTGAATGGACTGTGCAAGGAGATATATATTCTCTGGGAGTCCTCATTTATCGTTTACTGACAGGACGTTGGCCCACAGGCCGTTGGGCATTGCCGAGTGAAGTCAATACGGATATCCCCACGGTTTGGGATGGAATTGTTGAAACAGCAACCTCCTTCGATCCTTACAGCCGCTTCTCGTCCATGGAAGCGATTTGTCACGAACTTTCGCTTTTGCCATCGGAGGAAACACTTGCCCGATCCCCCAAAATAATTCCCTTCCCGCGGGCCGAAACAAAGGACCGGGAGGGGCGAAACATAATGCTTCCTGTTTCAGCCGGCGAGTTTCAGATGGGTCGCCCTTACACGGGAATGGGCTACGAGGATGAACGGCCTGTGCACACTGTATATCTGGATTATTATCTGATAGGAAAATATCCGGTAAGCAATGAGGAGTTTGTTTCAGTTTTGAACTGGGCTCAGAAGCGTGGTTATCTGAAAGATAAGTATGGAGCATCCTATAAGGGCGGTGTTGTTCATGCCTGTAACCGGGCGCTGGTCGAGACGGATGCATCGGCGGAGGAATCAGAGATTTTCTTTGAAAATAACATTTTCCGGGTTCGGAGTCGACCAGGCTTCAAAGGTGCGATCTTTTCCATGGCTGAGCATCCCGTAATATCGGTCAATTGGTATGGTGCAGTCTGTTACTGTAACTGGCTCAGTGAGAAAGAAGGAATGGAAGTTGTCTATGACACCGGAACATGGGAACGCTTTGAGCCCTTGCGTAACGGATACAGACTTCCAACGGAGGCGGAGTGGGAGCGTGCGGCTGCCTGGGATGGAATAAAGCACTGGCGCTATGGAATGTTGAGTGATCAGAATCACTTTGACCGTGCTAATTTTGTGCAACGGGAAGGCAAAGAAATAATTGACGTTGCAAACCCCGTAGGATTGGAAGCACTTCCTTTTACTTCTCCAGTCGGCTGGTATAACGGCGAGAATCGGGCCCAGCTCAGGCATGCATATCACAAGACCATTGATGCCAAAAGCCCCGTGGGTGCTTATGACATGAGTGGCAATGTCTTTGAATGGTGCCATGACCGCTATGCGGAAGGATACTATTCGAATAGTCCCATAGATAATCCCACGGGGCCGCCTCACAGCCAGGCTCGCGTGCTTCGTGGCGGCTGCTGGTATCTCCATAAAGAGGCTTGTCGGACGGCTAACCGGCAGATGTCGGACCCATCCCAATGTTACAATATTTTCGGATTTCGTCTTGCCAGAACTCTTTGATTCCAGAACAGCAAGCCTGAGAGAACAAGACATGAATCTTCTAAAACAAACTCTCCCAGTATTCTGATCCGGGAATTGCCTCAAGCAGCATCTCACGTCCCTCAATTGAACAGGCTTCACCCAAGTCAAATAACAGCAGTTTTTTAAGATTCTTCAAGTGAATCAGTCCTGCATCGGTAATCCTGGTTCCGGACAAAAACAGAGCTGAGAGATTAACGAATACGCCAATATATTCCAGACTGGAGTCGTCAATCGCTGTATTTTCGAGATAAAGTCCCTTGAGGGTATTCAACAGCGTCAAGTGCGACAAGCCTTCGCCGGTTATACGCGTCTTTGAAAGAGCAAGATCTTCAAGATTTGCAAGACTCCGCAAGTGGATCAATCCGGCGTCACTGATCTTCGTTTGAGACAAGTTTAAACTCCGCAGATTATCCAGCCCGCTGATATGTTTCAGTCCGGCATCACGGATCTTCGTTTGAGACAAGTTTAAACTCCGTAGATTATCCAGCCCGCTGATATGTTTCAGACCGGCATTGCTGATCTTTGTTCCGTCCAAGTCTAAATTCCTGAGATTAATCAGCTCTCTGATATGTTTAAGCCCGGAGTTGTCAATTCCTGTAGAGGCGAGATCAAGGCTGTCAAGTTTTTTCAGCGCTTTCAGCTTCGCTAGCCCCTGGCTGCTAAGCTCTGTGAATGAAAGATTCAACGTGGTAAGATAGATCAGAGAGGAGAGGTGCTCCATAGCGGCATCACCTATGAAAGCAGTGCTGAGATCCAGATATTCAAGGCATTTTAGCTTTTTCAATGCCCTCAAAGCATTATCATTCAGTGATGAATCATACCAGTCCACACTTATACATTGTCTGACATCAGAGAGCGTATATGTCCCATAATCTTCATTCAGTGTTTCAGACTCCAGGGAGCAGAGGAATTTTGTTGCCTGAGAATCGATCAGATCTTCATCGCTGATTTTCATTTTGGGTAAACATAACCATCTGAGATCAGTCAGCTTGCCAATATGTTTCAAGGCGAATCTGTCAAGCTCTGTACAACGGAGATCGAGGCTGTCAAGTTTGCTCATCCCCGTCAGGTATACCATCCCTTCGCCGGTGAGGGCTGTGAAGGGCATGTTGAGCTCGCGAAGACTGGTAAGTTTCTTCAGATGGATCAACCCCGCATCGCTGATCTGCGCACCCATCAGGTCTAAAGTTCTGAGATTAACGAGCCGGCCAACAGGCTTCAGACCCGTGTCATTAACCTTTGTGTCCCCGAGATCGAGGTACTCAAGCCTGCTCAACCCGGCGAGATGCACGAGGCCTTCCCCGCTCAGGTCTGTGCCACTCAGTTCAAGTGCAAGGAGCTTTGCAAGACTCTTCAAATGAATCAGGCCGGAATCAGTAATATGCGTATAAGACAGATCCAGATGAGTGAGCTCCGTCAGCGCTTCCAGAAAAACCAGGTCGGAGTCAGTGATATTCGTACTATATAAACAGAGATGACGTAAAGCAGTCTGCTCTTTCAAGCAATGGATATCATCCTGGCTGAAACGTACACCTGAGATATACAGTTTTTGCCGCTCCGACAAGCTCTCTGTATGTTTGAGACTGACAAATCCTTTCCGGAAACAGCCTATACTCATTACTTTCAATTTTGGAAAGCGAGTCAGAAGTCCCAGGCTTGTTCCTTCAAAAGAGTCAATATAAAATTCCTCCAGTTCAGACAGTGACGTCAATGCGGTCAATCCTTCCACTGAAATATGAGTAGACCGGAGAGCAAGAGATTTGAGATTTTTCACCTCGCCCAAGGAACTTGCCCCCACATCTGTGACAGTTGTGCCACTCAGATCCAGGTATTGTAGATTTGGAAGGCTTTTCAGATAAGGGATTGCGGAATCATCAATATCTGTATGACTCAGATCCAATTGCAGCAAATGCTCCATCCGGGAAATAACTTTGAGGTCTGCATTTCCCAGGCTGGTTCTTCCAACCATCAGGGATTCCAGTTGAGACAGGGAGGTCAAGGAAGAGAGAATATCATCATCTATGAAGGTGTTGCGGAGACTGAGTCTTTTAAGCGTTTTCAAATGGGCAATGGATTCCAGAGTACTTTTGCTTATCCTCTTGCAGCCCTCCAAATCCAGTGTGTCCAGATTGACAGCATTTGCAAGTGCTTTCAATGTGCAGCCTGTAATACTGTCGTTATAACTCAAATCAAGTGTTTCAAGATTCGTCAATTGTGCCAGATGAAGAATACATCTGTCGCTCACCTTTCCCCTGATTTGCAGTTCCCTGATGGATTGAAAGTTCGGAAGACGTGAAAAGGTTTCCACATCCTCATCACCGGAGCAATTGAGCAAAGCAACCATCCAGAAGGGCGGCAACGGGCAACCTGGATCTTCCATCCGGTCAATATATAACTCCAGACGATAGTGCCTGTCCGGGTCGTAAGAAATCATTCCCTGAGCAGAGTCAACGTTAACCCAGTCTTCAGAAAATTCATCCCATTCCAGTATCCGTCCCATGGAATACATTTCGGGGAAATGAAACTGTGCTTCCTTCATCCTGAGCTTCCTTATTGCTTATCTGTATTCATTTGAACTGTTATAGCCCCTTGAACTCCCGACTCGCTGTTTCGCCCTTATCAGGCTTCGCCACAAGCTTTATACTATTTTCCACTATCAGACCTGTGCCAGACAAATACTATGGTCTTCCAAGTCTCCGTGCCTCTTCACGAGAAATCCTTAGAGAACTGTCAAACTCCAAATTTGACCCGAATCTCAGGGGAGTTCAGGACTTTCACATCTGAGTCTCCAGACAGTCTTGCCTGACGGGTTATGAAACCGAGTGCAGCGAGGTGGAACAACCCGCCAGGCAAAACGTGACAAATTCTTTCTGGATTCAATATTCAGGGCAAGCATGAGGGCGCCCTTCATTCTAATAAGCCTTCCGAGCTGCGGCTTTATATTGGGCCTCTTTAAGCTTTGTAAAATTATGGATCTCAACACAATATCACAAGGCTCTACAGGCAAAAATCATGCTTTCTCTCAGCCGCTTCTGAACCGTTATCACATTTTAGAAAAATGAAATGATTCAACCACCAACTCCACGACCTGACCATCGGATGGAGGGGTTGTGTAACCGTCACACAGCCACAAATTGATGCGTGGTTGTTCATCTCCCGGAACTGGAATATCCTGATCCGAAAATTCCCAAAATTGTTGAATATAGCCCTTATATTCACTGGTAAAAAGCACCGATTCGGGCGTCCAGTTGAATGAATGGGTAAAAGGCAAGCCATGGGTATCACAATCGAATTGCAAACGATGGTTGTCAACATACCAGGGCTGAACTGCATACTGGACATTAAAGCCATAAGGAAGTCCCCATCGGGCAAATTCAATATCTATTTCGCGATGATTGTATTCCGGAGCATTACTCCAGAGAAAAAAACCAGCTACAGCATTGAAATCCAGATCCTTTGGATTCGTCTTGACAGTAAAGCTGTAGGTTCCATAACCCAGGCTGGAGGCGCACACAATTTCAGCACATTTCCACAAACCCTGTTCTTTTCTGATGATCATATGCAGGCGGCCCTGTGCATCTACCCACACACTTCGTATGTTGTCGGAAAAATAATTTCCCGGATGGGGGTATCCATCATCGTCGGAAGGTGGTCCCTCGGGTTGCTCGCTTTTACGAATGTGCCACTCATAACCGGAAAAATGTATGACCCAGGTCACACCTTCAGGGTCTCGTAGAACCTGACAGATCGCATAGGCGTTATCAAAGACTTCCTGGGGAATTTCAGGAGCATTGTTCAAGGTTGGAGGTTCATAGTCCGCCTTTACCAAAGCAGCGAATATTTCAGTTGCCTTCTCGTCACCAGTTCCAGTCGTAATATTTGCGCTCCATGTGCCGTCGGGGTTAATGGGAACCGTTTTGTCCTTCCAGGTGGGCTTATTGAAGTGGTTGGAGGTTTTGATGATCACTGCTACACGATAGTCGGCTGGTGCAACATGCCACACATGCCCCTTGAGATAAGTCCTGCCGCCCCAAGGTGGAATTTCATCAAATACAATTTGCGGGTTACCCGTCCCTTCTTTCTTAAAAACAGCCAGAACCTGGATATCTTCCCTCATTACCACTTCACAGGTTAAACCTGAAAAGTCAAACTCACTGACACTGTCAGTGTCTTCTTCTATTGCCGCTGCTTCAGTATCAAGGAACCAATGATGCAGATACCAACCCGGATCTGGATAAGCCGTCAGTGTGACCGTCGTTCCCTGAGAGTAACTGTCGCCACGAGGATTTGAAATGACTTTCCCCTGGCCTTCTGTCTCGATTGAAAGTTCATATTGAAGCTCAGGCTCAATGTCATCCTCCTCTTCCTGAAACACAGCCAACACACGTTTATCTGCAGTCATTATCACTTTACGGGTTAAATCAGCTGCGGCGGACACATTCACATTGGCATTGTCCTTTTCAGCATCAAAAACCCACTGATGCAGATACCAACCCGGATCTGGATAAGCCGTCAGTGTGACTGTCGTTCCAGGTGAGTAAGTGCCGCCCGAGGGATTCGCAATGACTTTTCCCTGTCCTTCTATATCGATTGTAAGTTCATATCGAAGTTCTGGCTCAATAACATTCTCCTCTTTCTGAAATACAGCCAACATGTGGATATCTGTTGACAATACTACTTTACAGGTTGCACCAGCATCCGCTGATGCCTTCATACTGGTATTTTCCTTTTGCTTGTTTTCTTTTTCAACATCAAAGACCCACTCACGCAGATACCATCCCGGAGCTGCATAAGCCGTCAGTGTGACTGTCGTTCCAGGCGCGTAACTCCCACCAAAGGGATTCGCAACGACTTTACCCTGTCCTTCGATGTCGATTGAAAGTTCATATTCAACTTCAGGCTCATTGTCATTATGGCATGCACACAAAATGACCAGAGCCACAGCTGTCAGCATAAGACTGTAAATTCGATACTTTGACATGATTTCTTTCTCCTTTTGATTTCTGTTACATCTTCGAAACATTCTTGACTGTTCAGAACGCGGTTATTGAAGCTGTATCGACCAACGCTGTAAGCGTTCCAGCATTCACTTCACTGCGTTCTACTTATATAAACGGAAGAAGACGTTGTTATTTTAAAAGAATCTAAAAATTGGCTGTTTTACCTCAAGATAAGAAAACGAAACTATGGCTGGTCCGAGTTGGGAGGTGATGTTTCGCTGAATACTGGCCGGGAGCATCTTTTTCAACAGCGGCGCAATCTGTAAAGTGGGGGCAAGGAGGTCAAAACTTGCAAAGAACAGGAGCTGGAGAATATTCGGCTGAAGGGATTATTAGCGGGAACAGCCTTGGATGAAGCTGTGAGAGGCGTGGTGTACTATTGACACCACGCCCGAACTCACCGGATACCAGATCTGTCATGCCTGAAAACACGGCAAATAATGAAAGGTAATCTGTGTAGAGAAAACCGATCCGGGCACATAAACTGTTATCGCAAGGGGGAAAAGTCGAAAGATTCAACCACCAACTCCACGACCTGACCATCGGAAGGAGGGGTTGTGTAACCATCACACAGCCACAAATTGATGCGCGGTTGTTCATCTCCCGGAACTGGAATATCCTGTTCCGCGAATTCCCAAACATGTTGAATATTGCCATTGTATTCAGTGGTAAAAAGCACCGACTCAGGTGTCCAGTTGAATGAATAGGTAAAAGGCAGGCCGTGGGTATCACAATCGAATTGCAAGCGATGGTTATCAACATACCAGGGCTGAACTGCATACTGCATATTAAAACCATAAGGAAGTCCCCATCGGGCAAATTCAATATCTATTTCACGATGGCAGTATTCCGGATCATCGCTCCAGAGAAAAAACCCGGCCACTGCATTGAAATCCAAATCCATAGGATTTGTCCTGACAGTAAAACTGTAGGTTCCATAACCCAGGCTGGAGGCGCACACAATCTCAGCACATTTCCACAAATCCTCTTCTTCTCTGATGATCATATGCAGGTGCCCCTGAGCATCTATCCATGCACTCTGTATACTGTCGGAAAACAAATTACCCGGATCGGGATATTCATCGTCGCCGGAAGGTGGTCCCTCGGGTTGCTCGCTTTTACGGACGTACCACTCATGACCGGAAAAGTGTATCATCCGTGTGACACCCTCAGGGTCTCGTGCAACCTGACAAGTCGCATAGGCGTTATCAAAGACTTCCTGAGGAATTTCAGGAGCATTGTTCAAGGTTGGAGGTTCATAGTCCGCCTTTACCAAAGCAGCGAATATTTTAGTTGCCTTCTCGTCACCATATCCTGTCGTAATATTTGCGCTCCATGTGCCGTCGGGGTTAATGGGAACCGTTTTGTCCTTCCAGGTGGGCTTATTGAAGTGGTTGGAGGTTTTGATGATCACTGCTACACGGTAGTCGGCTGGTGCAACATGCCACACATGCCCTTTGAGATGAGTCCTGCCGCCCCAAAGTGGTATTTCATCAAATACAATTTGCGGGTTACCCGTCCCTTCTTTCTTAAAAACAGCCAAAACATGGACAGCTTTCTTCATTGCTACTGAATAGGATAAACGCGAGCAGTCAGACTCATTAACGCCGACATTTTCTACTGGAGTTGTTTCAATCTCAGTATCAAAGACCCAATGATGCAGATACCAACCCGGATCTGGATAAGCTGTCACCTGGACAATCATTTCCTGATCGAATTTTGTTCCGGGAGGATCCAAAACTACTTTTCCCTGTCCTTCTATTTCGATTGTAAGTGGATTGTAACACCCGCACCAAACGACGAGTGCCACAGCTGTCAGCATAAGACTGTAAATTCGATACTTGAACATGACTTCTTTCTCCTCTTTGGTTTTGTCAGATCTTCGAAACACCTTTGACTTTTTAGAACATGGTTGTTGAAGCTGTATCGACCAACGCTGTAAGCGCACCAGCATTCACCTCATGGCGTTCTACTTATATAAACGAAAGAAGACATTATTATTTTAAAAAAAATGATTTTTATTCACTGGTGTCCAAATTAAGGACA
>LSQX01260167.1_pt1 | contig 30870 bp, 27 predicted proteins | sample 654561 | NCBI WGS metagenome assembly LSQX01 (sample SAMN04489861, study PRJNA283612) | anaerobic digester metagenome | isolation source: 4 biogas reactors fed with cattle manure at either 37C or 55C with and... | place: Denmark: Kongens Lyngby | collected 2014 | reverse complement strand
GTGAATAACGGAAAGAAAATTGCCATAGGCGGCAGCATAACCGAAACGACCCAGGCCAATGTCCGGTAAGTACCTGTGAGTAACGCGCCGTGAATCCATCCTGGAACATTCAATGATACGAAAATATCGGTAAGCTTATCTTCAATTCCGAATAATAAATTCGTAAGAAGCCCGGACGGATAGTTTGCGCCAGTAATTGTTAACCAGAATATCACCGCCAGCAGCGCAAGCATAACAGGAAGGCCGAAAAATTTTGATGTCAGTATACTGTCAATTTTCCTGTCTGTTTGGTTATATTGTTTATTTCCAAAGGAAACGACATCACGGCAAATTTCTTCAGAAATGTTTATAAGGCGTGATACTATTCTGTCGCGCAGATGATCGGGATGAATACCATTTTGTTCAAGATACCGGCGGGCTTTATCCAGGCTTTGCTGAAGCGTTGAATTGTCCGATATATTAAATCCAAGAAATTTGTTTAATGATTCAAGCATCGAGGCATCCCCGTCGAGAAGTTTCAGCGAAACCCATCGGTCGCTAATTTTTCCGTCCGTTACTTCCCGTATTACCGGACGAATAAGCTCAATTGCCTGCTCAATAGTTTCATCGTATGTAATTTCAAGCGGATTTGTCTTTTCAAATCCCAATGCGATGTTATAGACTGCATCGATAAGCTCACCCAATCCCATTTTACTTCGCGCGTTCGTAGCAATAACAGGCACGCCGAGGCGCTCGGACAACTTTTTACAATTAATGTGTATTTTTTTACGTTCGGCTTCATCAATAAGGTTTACGCAAACAACAACATTATCGGTTATTTCAAGAGTCTGAAGCACAAGGTTAAGGTTTCGTTCAAGGCATGTCGCGTCAGTAACGACCACTGTGGCATCGGGGTTTTCGAAGCAGACAAAATCCCTTGCAACCTCCTCTTCCGCTGAGTTTGCCATAAGAGAATATGTACCCGGGATATCAACCAGAATGAAGTTATTGTTCTTATGCCTGTATTTTCCATAACAGGTGGTAACGGTTTTTCCAGGCCAGTTGCCGGTATGTTGATTAAGCCCTGTAAGACTGTTAAAAACTGTGCTTTTTCCTACGTTCGGATTTCCTGATAAAGCGATAATTGATCCACAGCAAGAAGAACGATCAATAATTATGCTGTTTCCTAATATGCTTGATCCTGTAGATTGATTTGTTAGTCCCATATATATGCCTCCGTCTTAAAAAAAGAAATTGTTCAGTAATTCCAGCACACCCGGTTGAATGCATTATCAGTGTGGTGCAGCGGAACGACCGACCTTGTTTTTACAAGCAGGGGCAGAGGATTTTGTAATACAAATCCACCGTCTAATTTAATTCAACCAGAATTTTGCCTGCTTCTTCCGAACGCAGGGCAATTACCGCCCCGCGTATGTTATACGCTGTGGGGTCACCGGAAGGGCTTTTATGCATCGCCTCAACAACCGTACCGGAAATCAGGCCGAGATCAAGCATCCTTCTTCTGATTGCACCATTCGACGAAAGGTATTTAATTATTGCCGTTCTACCTATGGGCAGATTTTTTAGTGCTATAAGGTTTTCTTTCATTTATGGTTCACCCTAATTTTATGTTTAAAGGTTCTGTAACTGTTTTTAGCGGAGAGAAAAAATTTTACTCAAGAGCAATATATGCAACATAAAACAGGTTTGTTACGAATAAGGTTTTTATACGTATAAAAAATTATCAGAAGGGGTGAAATTAAATGAAACACGATGAGTTTCGTACTGTAAGAGGGTATGAACTGCTTAACCAGAATAAAAAAGAGTTAACGTCAGCGATGGAGGATTACCTTGAAATGATTTACAGAAATATCGAACAAGAGGGCTATATGCGAATAAACACACTGTCGGAGCTTTTAAATGTAAAGCCCTCATCCGCAACAAGAATGGTCCAAAAACTAAAGGAGCTTGGCCTTATAAACTATGAAAAATACGGGATTATATTTCTGTCTGAAGACGGAAAGGAATACGGCCGGTTTCTTCTGGAAAGGCACAATGTAGTTGAAAAGTTTTTAAAGAGCTTGGGTATAAAGGAAAACCTGCTTACTGAAACCGAACTTGTAGAACATAATATTAGTAAAAATACAATGGAGCGAATAAATAAATTGAATGAGATCCTTGAGGCGCATCCGGAAATTATCAAAGAGTTTGAAAACTTTAACAACCGAAAAAATGAGTGCAAATAAAAATAATGGATAAAAGATGAGTCTCCGCCTCTTTAGGTGACGGCTATTAAACATTATTCAGCTTTTTCATTTCGAACAAAGCATTAGTATTAAAATGAACGAAATATTCCAAAAAAAGGGTAGTCAATAAAAAAATATTGGGTTAGAATAAAGTTATACTCAGCATGATTCGGGAGGTATTTTTTTGCTGCCATATAATATTAATAAAATTGACTTAATATCAATGCTACACACCGACCCGGAGAAAGGCTTAACTTCGGATCAAGTTCGCAAACTTATTGAAGAACACGGCGAGAATAAATTAAAAGAGGCCAGAAAAAAAACAAATTTGCAAAGGTTTTTCGACCAGTTTAAGGATGTGATGATTCTTATTCTTCTTATGGCAGCCGCCATATCATTTATTGTCGCATTAATTGAAGGAAATTCTTCCGAATTTTTTGAGCCCGTGCTCATTCTTTTAATTGTAATACTTAACGCGGTAATGGGTGTTATACAGGAAAACAAAGCCGAAAAAGCACTGGAGGCGTTAAAAAACCTTTCAGCACCCCACGCCAGGGTTGTGCGCAACGGAAAGGAAGAGATTATAGACGCCAGGGGCCTTGTTTTAGGCGATATAATTTTATTAGAGGCCGGCGATTTTATACCTGCGGATGCAAGGCTTCTGCATTCGGCTAGTTTAACTTCTGATGAGTCAGTTTTAACAGGTGAGTCGGTCCCTGTGGAAAAGGATGCGGACGCGAATGTAGAGGAAAATTCGCCTTTAGGGGATCGGCTTAATATGGCGTATTCAGGCTGCAGTGTTACCTATGGTCATGGAAAGGCTGTCGTAACCGCTACGGGCATGAATACTGAAATGGGGAAAATAGCGGCACTTTTGGAATCCGCCGAGGATACGTCAACCCCACTGCAGCAGAAACTGTCACAGCTTGGGAAATACCTCGGCATTATTGCACTGGCCGCCTGTGCCGTCATTTTCGTTATTGGAATTTTTTCGGGTATACCGATTATGGATATTTTCATGACGGCGGTTTCTCTTGCGGTATCTGCAATTCCGGAAGGTTTGCCAGCAATTGTTACCATTGTGCTTTCAATTGGAGTGCAGCAAATGGTGAAGAAAAATGCAATTATCTGTAAGCTCCCCGCTGTAGAAACATTAGGGAGCGCCTCGGTGATATGCTCGGACAAGACGGGAACTCTTACACAAAACCGCATGACTTTGGTAAGAGGATATGTGGAGAGCGGAAATGATGTTGAATTAATAAACAGTAATAACAGTGAACAAATTAAGAAACTGCTGTTGTATGGAACACTTTGCAGCGACGGCATTGTTGAAGTGGACGGAGATAAAGAAAAGCATATCGGTGATCCTACGGAAACCGCTATTGTGCTTGCGGCGTACCGAAACGGCATAAAAAAAGAAGAAGCGGAAAGAATGTATCCCAGGCTTGCCGAAATACCGTTTGATTCGGACAGGAAAGCAATGTCTACCGTTAACAGAATAGATGGTAAAAATGTCGTTATTGTAAAGGGCGCATTTGATGTTTTGGCTTCAAAATGCGTTTTTGGAGATATTCGATCCGCGGAAAAAGTAAACGAACAGTTTGGAAACGATGCTCTGCGTGTGATTGCGATAGCTTATAAGGAAATAGATGAAGTGCCATCAAGTCCAACTGCGGATGAACTGGAATCCGGACTAACTCTTATGGGGCTGCTTGGGATGATTGACCCTCCGCGGCCCGAGGCGCAGGAAGCCGTAAAACTATGCCGGAAAGCCGGTATAAAACCTGTTATGATTACAGGAGATCACGTTAATACGGCTTCGGCTATAGCGAGAGAACTTGGTATATTCGAAGACAGCGATGAGGCGGTTACAGGTCGTGAGCTTACGGCGATGAGCGATGATGAGCTTTATAGCAGAGTTGAAAGAATTTCAGTTTACGCACGTGTTTCCCCGGAGGATAAAATTAGAATTGTGAAAGCGTGGCAGAAAAAAGGCCATGTTGTTGCGATGACAGGAGACGGGGTGAATGACGCACCCGCGTTAAAAGCAGCGGATATAGGCTGCGCGATGGGTATTACGGGAACAGATGTGGCAAAAGGAGCCTCTGATATGACGCTTACCGATGACAATTTTGCTACAATAGTCCACGCTGTTAAGGAAGGCAGGGGGATATACGACAACATAAAAAAAGCAGTTTCATTTTTGCTCGGAACAAATATAGGTGAAATATTAACTGTGTTTTTCGCTATGATTTTATGGCGCAGATCTCCACTATTGCCGATCCAGTTGTTGTGGATTAACCTGGTTACGGATAGCCTTCCTGCAATAGCATTGGGAATGGAAGCGGTGGAAGATGATGTTATGACCAGAAAACCACGGCATAAAGATGAAAATATATTCGCACATGGGCTTCTGATCAGAGTACTTCTTCAAGGTTTTATGTTCGCGGCGTTAACACTGATAGGTTTCCGGCACGGGGAAAATGTAACGGGGCTTCCTGAAGGAGGCAGGACTATGGCTTTTATTATCCTTGCTCTTACACAGATTGTGCATTCGTTTAATATGCGCTCTGATCATTCCCTTCTTAAAATCGGACCGTTCAGTAATCCAAAACTAAACTGGGCAGCATTGGTATCAGTGCTGCTTATGGTATTGGTAGTATTTATTCCTCCGGTGGCAAAGGTTTTCGGTTTGATAACCCTGCCGGATACAATGTATATAAAAGCTGCTGCTCTTGCGTTCGTTCCCGTTCCGGTACTGGAAGCGACAAAGGTTTTGGGAATAATAAGGCACAGACGGCACGATGTGGTTTCTTAAGCGGCGGCGAATTATTCTATAAAAATATGATGAATTTTGTTTTATAGCGGCGGGTGCCATCCGTTTATTCTGCTTCGCTGAATTGCACCGAAAATATTATCACGGATGTGTCGGTTTTCTTTTGCAAGGCTAAATAAAACGTCTTTTATATAATGCCGTTTTGTAAGACCGTCTGCTTTGCAGACTCCGGAACAGGTTTTTATATCCGAACTCCGAATAAAAGAGCTTATCATTTTTTCTTCGATGTAAATAAAAGGGCGTATAAGTGTAATATCCATCCTGTCCAGATAAGTCACCGGTGAGAATGTATGGATACGGCCTTCGTAGAATAACGACAGTAAAAGTGTTTCTATCACATCATCCTTGTGATGAGCAAATGCAACCTTATTGCATCCAAGACGTTTGGCAGCATTATACATCGCTCCGCGTTTCATGTTTGAGCATAATGAACAGGGATTTTTTTCATTCCGGACCTCAAAAACAATTTTTGAGATCGGTGTTTCTTCAATATGATATTCCACACCCAGATTACTGTAAAAAGTGCGTAAAACATCGGGCTTAAAACCGGGTAAACCAATCTGAAGTGTTAACGCTACAAGATCAAATTTATTTGGGCAAAAGCCTTGCAGGGCTTTCATGCAGCATAAAAGGGCAAGACTGTCCTTGCCGCCTGAAACACCTACGGCGATTTTATCTCCTTCACGTATCATGTCATAGTCGGCAATGGCTTTTCTTGTTCGGGATAAAAGTTTTTGAAGCATATAAATTCTCCTTTTAACCGTTATTTTAATTAACATATGATCTGTTTGCAATAGGTTAAAAGATACTGCTACAATAAAGACATCACACAAAAACGCACAGCGTTTTCATCTTTTTGGCTGTAAATTAAATGATTAATTAAGATTTAACTGCATAAAAAAAATCCGCTCACGTTTATACATTGGCCCAAACTGCTTAAAAATTAGCGTTTGACACCAATATGCTATTATGGTATATTATCTTAGTTGTAGTGTGCCAAATAAAGAATAGTGTAAAAACAGTTTTGAAAAATTTTTGAAGGAGGCATATAGCATGTCGGACGCAAAAAAACGCGATAAGGACAGCAAGGATATCAATAACGATAGAAGATCCGGAAAAACGTTTAGAAGAAGAACAAGAAGAAAAGTCTGCCAATTTTGTGTTGACAAGGTAGAAAGCATTGATTATAAAGATAGTGGCAAGCTAAGGAAATTCCTTTCAGAGAAGGGGAAAATTCTCCCCAGAAGGATAAGCGGAAATTGTGCAAAACACCAAAGACAGATGACAACTGCTATCAAAAGGGCAAGACATATCGCACTTTTGCCATATACAACGGATTAAATTAAAGCAGCCTATAGATGTCATCTATAGGCTGTATTTAAATATAGTTTCTTACGCAGCTTTAACGGGAAATTGGAAGCACGAATACCACCGATGATATAATCAAATCACGATATTTTTGGCTGACAAGCATTATCGATTGCGACATACAGCCGGAATACTCTTAACGAATGAAGAAAGCGGTGGTGTTATGAGTGGGAGTCTGGACATATCCAGAAATTTGCGCATTATTGAAACCTTAAAAAGTGAGCTTTTAGAGGATATTGCTACTTTGTACAGGCATTTGGCAGATCCAGTGCCAAAGGATACAAGAGAGGTCGCTGCCGATGCACTATCGGATATGATTGTTATCTGTTATCTTTTAGGGAAACGTCTCGGCATTGATTATTACAGCATGGAGAGGAATATAACGAAAAAAATCCGTCTTGGCCTCATTAATGACAATGAAATTGAAAAATATTATGGGGACTTATCGGAATTGGCAAGAGTGCGTTCTGCGGAAAATCAGCCCCATGGGGCATAAAATATACCGGAGGGATGAAAATGAAAGTAATATTGAAACAGGATGTTAAAAATCTTGGTAAGGCAAATACTCTGGTTAATGTCAACGATGGGTATGCGAGGAATTATTTAATTCCGAAAGGGCTTGCGGTAATGGCGGACAGTACCGCAATTAATGAAATGAAAATGCGAAGTGATGCGGAAAATACAAAAAAAGAAAGGGAACTGGCAAACGCGGAAAAAATAGCCGGTAAGCTAAGTGATGTCACTGTTGTTTTTTACTCAAAGGCCGGAGAAAACGGAAAACTGTTTGGTTCGATAACCGGCAAAGATATTGCAGATAAACTTGAAAAAGACTTTTCTATAAATGTTGATAAAAGAAAAATCAACCTGCCGGAAGCAATCAGAACGCTTGGAGTCCACGAAGTGGAAATAAAGCTGTATAAAGGAGTTTCCTCGGTAATAAAAGTTAATGTTATAGAGGAGTAGTTTAAGTTTTCTTAAGAAAAATTAAAATTAGGGGTGTCATTAATGGATTTGGGCATTCTGGAAAAAGTACCGCCGCACAGCACTGAAGCTGAGCAGTCGGTTCTTGGCTCTCTCCTTTTGGACAGGGATCTGTTACCGGATATAACCGGGTTATTAAAAAGTGAAGATTTTTATTTGGAACAGCATAAGGAAATATTCGAGGCCATACTTGATTTGTATGAACAGAGCAAACCTGTAGATCTTATAACTGTTTCAGAACAGTTGACAAAAAGAGGGACACTTAATAAGGTTGGAGATTATGAATACCTTTCCAATCTGGCAACAGCGGTTCCTACTACGGCAAATGCGATGCATTATGCCGAAATAATTGAAGACAAGTCGCTGTTAAGAAAACTTATTTATGCCGCAACTCAAATTCAAAAAAAAAGTTATGAAGAAACGGAAGACGCCATTGATGTTTTAAACGATGCCGAGAAATACATATACGATATCGTACAGAATAGAAATCAAACGGGCTTGCTTCCGATAAGCGATGTTCTTGATATTACTTTTTCACACCTTGAAGAATTATACAATCGTGCCGGTGAATTTACCGGTATCCCAAGCGGTTTTTACGACCTTGACAAAAAGACGGCAGGGTTCCAGAAATCGGATCTGATTCTTGTAGCAGCAAGGCCGTCAATGGGGAAAACTTCGTTTGCACTTAACGCAGCCGCATATGCGGCTGTTCACAAGCAAATACCGGTTGCTGTTTTCAGCCTTGAAATGAGCAAGGAGCAATTGGTTAGCCGCGTTATTTCGTCTGAAGTTTTGATTGAAATGGAAAAAATGAGAAAGGGCAACCTTGAGGATGAGGATTGGAAAGAGCTTGCCAACGCGGTTGGAGTTTTATCAAAAGCCCCGATATATATAGATGATAACGCGGCAATTAGTGTGATGGAAATCATGTCAAAATGCCGGCGGTTAAAAATGAGAAGAGGCTTAGGGCTTATTATAATTGATTATTTGCAGCTGATGCAGGGCAGAAGGCGCACAGAAAACAGGCAGCAGGAAATATCAGAAATATCGCGGTCACTGAAAATAATGGCAAAAGAGCTTGAGGTTCCTGTTATAGCGCTGTCCCAGTTAAGCCGTGCGCCAGATTTAAGGACCGCAAACCACAGACCTGTTTTGTCCGATTTAAGGGAATCAGGGGCAATCGAACAGGATGCCGATTTGGTTATATTCCTTTACCGCGATGATTATTATCACGAAGACAGCGAGAAGAAAAACATAACCGAGGTTATAATAGCAAAACATAGAAATGGTTCAATAGGAACAATTGAGCTTCAATGGATACCGCAGTATACGAAATTCAGAAACCTTGAAAGAGCGTTTTGACCAGGTTCAAAATATATGAGAAAAAATTTTCCCCCTTACTTAATTATATAAGGGTGTATTAAATAATGAAAAACAAGCTTTTGGAAAAAGTTAATTCATGGGCGGCAGAGAATAATGTTTTAAAAACCGGAACGCTTGTGCTTACCGGGGTATCCGGCGGAGCCGACTCTGTATGCCTGCTTCATGTTTTATATTCTTTAGGAAAGATTAACGGGTTTTCAGTTGCCGCGGTGCACATGAATCATATGCTGCGTGCTGAAGAATCAATGCAGGATGAAAAATTTGTTCAAAACATCTGTGAACAATGGGGTATCCCCCTAAAAACATACCGCAGAGACGTAAAGACTTATTCTAAGGAAAAAAGATGCTCTTTGGAAGAAGCCGGGCGGATTTTGCGTTATGATTTGTTCCACGATATAAGAAATGAGCTTAACGCTGAGTATATTGCAGTTGCTCATCATAAAGAAGATCAGGCCGAAACCGTTTTTTTAAACCTGCTGCGTGGAAGCGGCCTTAATGGAATTTGTGGAATGGAAGCAGTGCAAGGTTATATAATACGCCCGCTTTTAAATACCGAAAAAAACGAAATATACGAATACCTTTCGTATAATAATCTAAAATATCGCACAGATAGCAGCAACTTAAGCAATGTGCATATCAGAAACGCGATTCGCAACGTTATATTTCCGCAGATAGTAAAGCAAACAGGTATTCCTGTAACACATTCCCTTGTCCGTACGGCTGATATTCTTAAAGCCGACAGGGATTTTTTAGAGAGATTGGCGGAAGAAAACTACAAACAAATTGTGATATCAAAGTTGAAACATAGTATTGAATTAGATCGCAATAAACTAACAGGGTTGGACTGTGCAATAAGCGGGAGGATTATACGAATTGCATGGGAGGCTGTTACCGGAAGCCGGAAGGGCCTTGAATCAAAGCATGTAAAAGCGGCACTGGAAATAGCGGCGGAAACAGGAAAAAACAAAGCAATTGATTTTCCTAACGGGATCATTTTCAAAGCCGAGTATGATAGGGTTTATGTTGTGAAAAAAAAAGAAATTAAGGAGATAGCTCCTTTGTTTATAAAAGTTAAGGTTCCATCCGATATTTTACTGAAGGAAAGAAACATTTTGATTAATTTCCGCGTTTATTCAGCGGATGAGTATGAAAAAACCTCTAACAGAATTGAAAAGCGTGGAGAAAAAAGTCTTGTGCAGTTATTTGATTATGACGCCATTACAGAGGGAATAAATATAAGGTACCGGTTACCCGGCGATGTTTTTGCACCTTACGGCGGCCCGGGCAAAAAGAAGCTGAAGGATTTTTTCATAGATCAGAAAGTTCCAAAGCTTAAAAGAGACGAAATGCTTTTAATTGCCGATGGAAGGGAAATAATATGGATTATGGGTTTAAGAACGTCAGAAAAATACAAAGTAACCAGGTTTACAAAAAACATATTATATATTGAAATTAATGAGTACGACTGTGACAAAAAATGGGGGAACGAGAATGAAGATTAATGTTTTAATTACTAAAGAACAGCTTGAAAAAAAGACTGTGGAGCTTGCCGAAGCTATCACAAGAGACTATGAAGGCAAAGAACTTGTTCTTGTAGGCGTTCTAAAAGGCGGTTTTATCTTTCTGTCGGATTTGGCCAGAAAGATTAGAATGAATGTGGCTATTGATTTTATATCGGTGTCAAGTTACGGAAATTCCACAGAATCAATGGGAGTGGTAAAAATAATCAAGGATGTCGATACCGATGTAGTCGGAAAACATGTTCTTATTGTTGAAGACATTATAGATACCGGACTGACTTTAAATTACCTTAAAGATCTGTTTAATACGAAAGGATGCGCAAGTGTTAAGCTTGCCGCTATACTGGATAAACCCGAACGCAGAAAGGTTGATATTAAAGTGGATTATCCGGGCATTAAAATACCGGACAAGTTTGTTGTAGGCTACGGGCTTGATTATGCCGGAAATTACAGAAACCTGCCCGATGTCTGTGTGATTGAGGAAATGTAGATGTTGTGTATTTGGTTTTCACACTAATGCGCGGCATTTAGAAAAACAATGCCTTAACAGTAACAAAGAAAAACATAAAAATAGCGGAAACATTCGGCAGAAAACAACGTTGTGTTTTACTTGCAAGTGTGCTAATATAACGAGGTAGAATACTGTAAGGGAAACATTGCCATTAGTGCTTTTCATACTTTGAAATAAATGTGGTTATGTTTTTTGTAAAACATATTTAATTTAACTGTTTTTTGAGAAAAATACTAGCATCAGCATACCAGGGCAGGTATATGGCTGATTGGAGGTTAACCTATTGAAAAATTTACGGGGAATAAGCTTTTATATTATTTTGTTTATTATAATATTGATTATAATTGCGATGTGGAGCGATTTTAATAATCCAATGACAATGAAATACAGCCAGTTTAAGCATGAATTGGATTCGGGAAACATTAAAAGCATCCAGGTTCAGGGCTTGGATGCCCAGGTTGTTTTAAAAAACCCTTCCGGTGAATTCAGAGAAAATGTAACATACAGGACAAGTTTTTTATCCACCGAACATATTACTCGATTAATTGACGAGGCGATGGAAGAAGGACACTTAAATGATGTAAATTTCCCGCCCGAAGCCAAAGCTCCGTGGTGGCTTACAATACTTCCGACGCTTGTTGTTGTGGTGCTGTTTATTCTTTTCTGGGTTTTCTTTATACAGCAGTCACAGGGAGGCGGAGGAAGCCGGGTGATGTCATTCGGCAAAAGCAGGGCAAGAATGGCATCAGACGATAAGATTAAAGTAAGATTCGATGATGTTGCGGGAGCAGACGAAGAAAAAGAAGACCTTATGGAAATTGTTGAGTTTCTTAAAGAACCGCGCAAATTTGTTGAGCTTGGTGCAAGGATTCCAAAAGGTGTTCTTTTGGTAGGCCCTCCGGGTACAGGGAAAACCCTTCTTGCAAAAGCCGTTTCAGGAGAAGCCGGGGTTCCTTTTTTCTCGATAAGCGGTTCGGATTTTGTAGAAATGTTTGTCGGTGTTGGGGCGTCCCGTGTCCGTGATTTGTTCGAACAGGCCAAAAAAAACGCGCCGTGTATTGTATTTATTGATGAAATTGACGCGGTTGGCCGACACAGAGGTGCAGGACTTGGAGGGGGCCATGATGAAAGAGAGCAGACACTCAACCAGCTGCTGGTTGAAATGGATGGTTTTGGCGTAAATGAAGGAGTTATAATCCTTGCTGCGACAAATCGTCCGGATATTCTTGACCCTGCGCTTTTAAGACCGGGACGTTTTGACAGGCGGGTAGTTGTAGGCCTTCCGGATATTAAAGGCCGTGAAGAAATACTTAAAGTTCATTCGCGTGGAAAACCTCTGGGCAAAGATGTGGATTTAAAAGACCTGGCTAAGAGCACTCCTGGGTTTACGGGGGCGGATCTTGAAAACCTGCTTAATGAATCCGCACTGTTAGCCGCCAGAAGATCGAAAAAAGAGATTACAATGAATGAAATAAAAGAGGCTACGTTTAAAGTTGTTGTGGGCCCTGAAAAGAAAAGCCGCGTAATGAGTGAAAAAGAGAAGAAACTTACCGCATACCATGAAGCGGGGCATGCTATAGCCGTAAAAATTGCTTCTACAACAAATAAAGTGGACAGAGTGTCAATAATACCGTCAGGGCGAGCGGGGGGTTATACCGCGCATAAGCCTGAGGAAGATTTGTCATACCGGACAAAGTCGCAGCTGATGGAAGAAATTATTATCGCTCTTGCCGGGCGAGCCGCGGAAGAACTCGTCCTTGGGGAAATAAGCACCGGTGCTTACAGTGATCTAAAACAGGCAAACAATATTGCCAGGAATATGATTACAAAGTACGGTATGAGCGAAGACCTGGAAAACATGTTTTTCGGTGATGAAAATGATGAAGTATTTCTTGGGAAAAGCTATGGCCACTTGAGAAACTTCAGTGAAAAAATGTCGGCAAAGATTGATGCGGAAGTAAAGAAAATTATAGATGAAGCCTACAGTACAATCAAGACAATACTGAACGAAAACATGCAGCGTCTCCACGATGTTGCCCAAGCGCTGTTAGAGAAAGAACGGCTTGAAGGCTATGAGTTTGAAAAGATATTCAATGAAGGTTATGTTCCTGAAAAAATTGAAACAGAAAAGAAACAGGAAATAGAGAATGGTGAAAATGACCCGGAAGCCAAAGTGAAAAAGAAGACAAGAAGCAAGCAAAAACAGGATCAGAAATCCGAACAGGATAACAGCGAAAAGAAGGAAAACGCAGATAACGAAAAACAAGAGAAATAAACTTTTTACAGATCAATAGGTTACCCATAATTTAAAAGCACAGGTTTTGATTCCCTGTGCTTTTTTGCTTTTCAGCGGATAATCCTTGACATGTCAGTGACATCAGCTAATGGTTGATTCTATCCATATGAATGAATATAAAGATACGATAAATGTACTTGATAGAAAAAGACCGCTGTGGTAAAATAAACCTAAATCTACAGCCTCGTTAAAACGGGGCTGGCTGTTCCACTCTGGCGCACTGCCTGACTATGCGGCCTGGTGTGCCTAAATTGCCGAATAATTTCTCTGCTGCATTAAGGTGAATTCAGGCTGGAACAGTATGGAGGCGTATATGAAAGAGGTGAAAATTTTTCGTCATATTCGGGTGCCATACAGAAAAAGCATGATCTATACGCGCCTGGGTTATATGAAAACAAGCACGCTTATTGAACAGGAACAGGTAAAGCAAATAGACAGATGGATTACGGAAACCGAAATGTTTTGTGATATAATTCTTATTTACAGACTAATTGGCATTGAGAGTGTCTGTGCTGACAGCGTGAGGCTTTCCGGCGGAGTAACCTTTAACAGTGGCGCACTTGCGACATTTTTGCAGGATTCGCGTGAGGCTGTATTAATGGCGTCTTCTGCGGGCATCGCTATCGAAAACGAAATTAATCGCCTTCAGCATTCGGGTGAGATGGCTAAAGCTCTTGTTTATGATGCGGCTGCATCGGTAATCACAGACGCGGGGCTTGATTGGCTTATGGCATATTTGAGGCGCCCGCTTATACAAAGAGGAAAAATACTTACAAGCAGCCGTTTCAGCCCCGGATACTCAGACTTTGAGCTTTCCAATCAATCAATATTTTACGATTTACTGGAATTAAGCGAATGGGGAATACAAATCACGCCGAAGTATATACTGATCCCCAGAAAATCGGTAACTGCAATAGCAGGTATCGGCGCTCCATATAATGAAATTCAAACAGAAAATGGAGGAGATTTAAATGACAAAGAATGAATTTAGAGAATGGGCATTTGAGCAAATACGAATTTTAGACGGCGCTACAGGTACGCAGCTTCAAAAGGCTGGGATGCCGATTGGTGTATGCCCCGAAAAATGGGTTTTACAAAACCCCGAAACCATTATAAAAATACAAAAAGAATATATAGAAAGCGGATCAGAGATTATATACACCTGTACACTTGGTGGAAACGGGCTGAAGCTAAAAGAATCCGGCGTTGAAGACGCATACCGTATAAATAAAGAGCTGGCGGAGCTGTCAAAAAAGGCGGCGGGCAGCAGGGCTTTTGTTGCGGGGGATATTGCTCCAACCGGTCAATTGATGGAGCCTTTCGGTACTTATACCTTTGAAGAAATAGTGGATGTATATAAAGAACAGGTTAACGGGTTGCTTGACGGAGGAGTTGACCTGTTTGTCATAGAAACAATGATGGATATACAGGAGGCCAGAGCTGCACTTCTCGCGGTGAAAGAAACCTGTGATCTGCCGGTAATGGTAACCATGACATTTGAGCGCGGAGGACATACAATAAACGGAACCGACCCATTAACAGCTCTTGTCACGCTTCAAAGCCTTGGTGCGGACGCCGTGGGCTGCAATTGTTCAACAGGACCTGAACAAATGCTTGAGATAATAAAGAAACTTAAACCGTTTGCAAAAGTTCCGCTGGTCGCAAAGCCAAACGCTGGTATGCCTAAACTTGTAAACGGTGTTACAGTTTTTGATATGGGAGACGACGAGTTTGCAGGTTTTGCCCAGCCTTTTATCGAAGCGGGAGTAAACATTATCGGCGGATGCTGCGGAACATCACCGGCTTATATAGAAAAAGTATCAAAAATAGCAAAAGGCAGGAAAGGCAAAGGTATAGTTAATGAAGGCAGTACTTTAATTCTGTCTTCGTCAAGAAAGACCGTTACCATAGAAAGGACTTCGCCGATTTGTGTAATTGGCGAGCGTATTAATCCCACCGGTAAGAAAAGATTAAGGGATGAGCTGAGAAAAGGCTCAATGGATCTGGTCACTGAATACGCGATGGATCAGGTTGATGAAGGGGCACAGATATTGGATGTAAATGCGGGCGCTCCTGGTATAGACGAGGCAGCGATGCTTTTTGAGATAACAAAAACTTTAAGCACAATGATACAGACACCGCTGTGCCTTGATTCCTCTTCGCCGAAGGCTTTGGAACAGGCACTCAGGATTTATCCTGGAAGAGCGTTGATTAATTCCATATCCGGTGAACAGATCAAGCTGGATAAAATACTTCCTGTTGCCGCGAAATACGGAGCAGCGTTCATACTTCTTCCTCTCGATGACAATGGGGTTCCCGAGACAGCGGAAGACAGAATAGAAATAATTAAAAAAGTATATGAAAAAGTAAAACAATACGGGTACACAAAGGATGATATACTTGTAGACGGCATGCTCATGACTATCGCGTCAAACCAAAGCAGTTCTTTAGAGGCTTTGAAGGTAATAAAATGGTGTAACGAGGAGTTTTATGCCAACACTGTAATGGGTCTGTCGAACATTTCGTTCGGACTGCCGGAACGAACCTGGATTAATGCCGCGTTTCTTGCAATGGCGGCGTCATGCGGCTTGTCATGCGCTATTATGAACCCGGGAGTGGAAGCGCTTATGCATATAAAAAGGGCTTCCGACGCGTTAACTTCGAAAGACATTAACAGCATAGCATATATAAAGACATATAGTAAAAACAATAACGGAAAAACTGCAGGAGAACAACATAACCCTTTATATTACGCGGTTGTCGACGGCAGTCGGGAAGAAGTTATTTCCCGTATTAAGGCTGCACTAAATGAAGGAACGCCTCCAGCGGAATTGGTTGATAATTATTTGATTCCCGCGATAACATATGTTGGTGAGCTGTATCAAAAAGGGAAATACTTTTTACCGCAGCTGATACAGAGTGCCGAAGCTATGAAGTCGGCAATGAGTTTTCTTCAGCCTTATTCGGAAACCGGAAGTGCGGCCGGTAAAAAAGGCAGGATAATTCTTGCAACTGTGAAAGGTGATATTCACGACATAGGAAAAAATATTGTCGGGTTAATGCTGAAAAATTACGGCTTTGAAGTATTCGACCTCGGGAAAGATGTTCCCTGCGACGAAATAATCAATAAAGTAAGGGAAGTCGACGCGGATATTATCGCGCTTTCCGCATTGATGACTACAACAATGGAAGAAATGCGCATAGTGGCCGAACGTGTAAAAAGTGAAAACCTGCAGGTAAAAATAATTGTCGGCGGCGCCGCGGTCGATCAAAACTTTGCTGTGGAAATAGGTGCTGATGCCTATGCAGCAGATGCATATGCTGCTGTTAAAGAAGCGGAAAGATTAACCGGTTGCTGTTAAGACGTTATTATATGAACTATTGTACAATAGTCCTTAGTGTCACTGTTCTGATGTGCCTTCCTTTATTGCACAATAGTTCAAACAGTAAACATTTGAATATTGTCAAATTAAATAACTACGATTTGCTTGACGAAATACCAGGGTGCATGCTAAAATAATAAAGCGTCTTCAAGACGATGCTTTATGGCGGCGTAGCTCAGTTGGCCAGAGCATGCGGTTCATACCCGCAGTGTCGGTGGTTCGACCCCACTCGCCGCTACCAGTTTGTAATGAGAAATGAGAAGTGAGAAACAATGGCCATGTCTGAATACAGCCGGAGTTTCAAACCTCTCATTTCTCATGTAGTAATGGCCCATTGGTCAAGAGGTTAAGACACCGCCCTTTCACGGCGGTAACAGGGGTTCGACTCCCCTACGGGTCACCACACCACATAACCCCCAAAAAAGAAGAACGCTGCGGATTGCATGCGTTCTTCTTTTTTGTTTTGTCTTGCCTATTTTACCAAACTCGGTCGCTGTTCTGTGCCGATTGCCTTCGGAATTGATTTTCCATTTGTAAGCGCCGCGATTCTGTCGGCAATTTCGTCATATCTTTCGCTTTCGATTGCCGCTTTAATCGTTACGTCGACTTCAAATTCGGTTGATTCTACAGTTGCGCCCATTTTAGGCAGCTCGTACGCCAGCTTTTGATAGTCCGAATAGCTTGCCTCAAGCGAAAACAGCGTAAAAGGCACCCATTCGGCAATACCCGCCGCGTCCACCGCCGCTTTTGCCGCCGCAGAGTAAGCGCGTGTCAGCCCGCCCGCACCGAGAAGTATCCCTCCGAAATAGCGTGTAACCACGACCACGCAATCATCCAGCCCCGATTTACGCAGCACTTCAAGCGTCGGAAGGCCTGCCGTGCCCTGCGGCTCACCGTCGTCCGAACAGCGGGCAATCGCGCCACCGCGAAGCACATAAGCCCAAACATTATGAGTCGCGTCGGAATGCTTTTCTTTAATGGTCTCTATGAACGCGCGCGCTTCTTCCTCGCTTGATACCGGCGAGATATAGCCTATAAAGCGCGATTTGCGTTCGATAATTTCCGCTTCAGCTTTTTTGGCGGGTGACAGCTTATACTCTGACATGCTCAAACATCCAATTTCAGTTTATCGGGATTATAAAGAGGCTGAGTCCAAAGCATTGCACCGGCGCTGCCCACCGCTTCGATGCGGACATACTCCTCGTCGCCACAGGTTTTGTATGTCGCGCTCTCGCCCACTACTTCGGCAAGCACTCGACCGTTTTTGCCGATGAAGCGGAAACGCAGAATATCGCGGTAGTTTCTGTCGTGGCGCGCCGAAACGCGTATGAATTTACCGTCATAGTCAAGACCGGTGAGCACAAGTCCCGTCGAGACATAAAACTGACCTGCTTTGGAAGCCGCTATGACACTTCCTTCGGTAAGCTCGCAGAAATAGTTGTTCCATGCGCGCGAAAGATGATACCAGCGGTGGAAGTCGTCACATCCGAACGCCCAAACCAACCTTCCGGTCGAAAGCACGGCATCATATACTTCGGCAGCATAACCGCTTGACGCGGGCCCGAACGACGTTCCGACTACCTCACAGCCGCCGTTGAGTATCTCCATGCCAATATAGCGACGGGTGTTATATATGTACTCGCGTGGGAGAATCTCTGTGCCGTTGAACCAGTTGGGATGGCACAAAATCGCAAACCCGCCGTCCGCAACGGCGCTGTCGACCGCGGCTTGATGAGAGGACATTTCGACTTTATCGGTGCCGACGCATACAAGGTGCACCGTCGCGGTCGTGTACTCATATGCGCGGACAAGACACATGCCGCAATCGGAGTACGGTGCCGGATCGGTGTAAAGGTTGTGGTTTGAAATTGACAGAATCGAATAGCCCGATGCCTTGTAGAGCTGTAGCACCTCGGGAATTTCATAAGCTCCGCAGGTGTTCGGCCCGGTTCCGGCATGTGTGTGGAAGTTGGCGCGGCGCACCACACCGAAATCTACTTCAGAATAGGGGTTTATAAGCATACCCTTTCACTCCCTGTATATAATTTTTCCGCAATACTCGCGTATTACTTTCGCACAGCAGTCACTGTCTCCGGTAAGCGCAATCGGAGCCGTCAGCATAGCCGCATTTTCAAGGAGAAACTCTGCATCGCTTTCGCTTTCAACTCGCACTACCGCAAACTCGTCCTCGCAGTCGAAAATCTCGTCGTCCGCCGCAAGCGGCTCGGGCAGTCTGTCCGGGTCAATTTCCGCTATCTGCTTGGCATTGCAGATAAGTTTTGAGCTGTCTTTTTGGGGTAGCTCGGCGGATAGCGCAAAGCTGTCGACCGCCTCCCGAATTTGTTTTATATAGCCGGCATCCGTGCCGCAGCATCCGCCGATCACATATATGCCGGCTTCAAGGAATTGCGGTACATACTCGCCAAAACTTTCCGCGTCAAGGTCAAAAACTCTGCCCTGCGGCGTGTCGTGCGGCATGCCGGCGTTGGGCTTTGCAATCAGCGCAACTCCCAGCCCGGCAGCATAGGGCGCGAGCGGGCGCAAAGTCTCAAGCAAATCGCCGGGACCGACCGAGCAGTTGGCACCAAATGCGCTTATGCCCAGCTCGGCCAACGTCAGCAGGGCGCACAGCATGTCGTCGCCCGACATAGTGCGTCCGTTTTTGTCCACCGTAAGCGTGACAAACACCGGCTTATCGGACACGCTTTTTATGCCGACCACAGCGGCACGCGCCTCGGCAAGGCTGATATTTGTCTCGGATATGAAAAAATCGACGTAGGGCTCTATTGCCGCGGCCTGCTCTGCATATATCGCGACAATCTCGTCAAACGCTGCATCTCCATACGGGCGCAGAAATTGACCGGTCGGCGACAGGTCGCCGCCCACAAACCCGCCACCCAGTCCGCGTGAGAGTTTGGCAAGCTCGACATTGCGCTCGACACAGTCGTAAAGACCGTTGCGCTCAAGCGAAGGTCTGTTTCCTCCGAATGTGGGGGCAAGCACAGCGTCGGAGCCCGCTGCATAGTATCCGCGCTGGATAGCCTCAAGTTTCTCGGGATGCTCGAGTATCCATTTTTCCGGGCAGGCACCATTCGGCATACCTGCCGCCATCAGCGCAGTCCCCGTTGCGCCGTCCAGCACAAACGGCAAGGGAAATTCCTTTGGGAAACGGTAAAATATATTATGAAGCTTCATGGCAAATCCCTTTTCAGGGGGAGACTCCGCCGCTCCCCCTGATAAAATCGTTATTTCTTATACTCGGCTATAAAGTCCACTACCGCCTGACGGTCGGCGTAGGGGTTGTTTTCATCGGTTACAAAGAACATATAGGTGTTTGTGTCACAGCGCTCACCGTCGGTAACATTGCACTCGACATAGAACACGCGTCCGACACCCTCTATCTTCCATTCGAATTTACCGTCAAAAGTGGCTACTTTATTTTTATTGCAATCAAGTATATTAATCGTGACCCTGCAGTCGTCGCCTCCACGCGCATCTTCTCTGGTGTCGTCATGCACAAACGGCATTCCCTCAAATACTTCGCCTTCCTTCCATACCAGCTTATCGTAACGCATAGATATATGGAAGCCTTTCAGCGCATCGCGGAAGAACCAGTATGCAAATTTGGGCTGCATATAGTAGTCCACAAGGCATGTGCACGAAACATTCGGCCACGGCTCGTTAAACTGCCATATTATCGAGCCGCAGTTGCGCCACGCTCTGCGCCGGTTGGCCTCCACCGCATAGCGAATGCCCTCTGCCTGCATGTACTGCGAAAGCATCACAAACAGCTCAAATTCGTCCTCTTCAAGCTCGCCGAAAATGGGCTTTTCGCGGTACTCGTAAGTATCCCACCACTCACCGTGATGGCGCCACACATAGTTTTCGGCGACAGTCGTAACCTTACGGTTTGCAGGCGAAAGTATTGTGCGCAATGACTCTATGTTCGACATGCCGTCGCAGCCGAACTCGCTGTGAAGCTGGCTTGGTGAGGTGTTGTAGAGCTTGTAGTGCCCTTCCACGCCCGCATATTTCCACGGACCGTGAACGTCGTGGTTGTCCTCGGGACGCGACGGGTCAATGCTTCCGAGCGGGCCGGATGCCGAGGTGGGCAGCATCAGCCGGTCGGGATCAAGCCTGTCTACAATTTCTTTAAGCATCGCAATGTTTTTGTTCTCGAATGTCGCAGGTATCCACTCGTCGCTGGGGTCAAACAGCTCGTTTCCGCCGCTCCAGTAGGTAAGCGATACATGGTTGCGCTTTTCGCGCACCGCGGTTTCAGCCGTCGCGGCACAAAGACGGAGAAACTCGGGGCGCTCCGACGGGGTGTTGTCGATACCCGACGACGACTGGATAAACTCCTGCCAAACCATTATTCCGTATTTGTCGCAGAGGTCGTAAAAGTCCTCGTTCTCTATTATGCCGCCGCCCCAAACGCGGATGAGGTTAACGCCCGCATCTCTTGCAAGACGCAGCATTTTGTCATACCGCTCACGTGTTACGGTTCCGTACATGTGGTCGAGCGGTGTTATATTCACGCCCTTCAGATATATGCGTTTGCCGTTGACGCGCACTATATAGGGCAGCGACTGCTCGTTTGCACCGTCACAGCGCTCATAAGAAAGCGTGCGCAGCCCTACCTTGAACTCGCGCGCATCCGAAAGCTCGCCGGACTTGTCGTAAAGCTCGACCGAAAGGTCATACAGCGGCTGGCTGCCGTAGCCGTTTGGATACCACAGCCTGGGGTTTTCGACCGGAATCTCAATCGGCACGTCCGCCTCGCCTTCGACCGTGGCGATTTGCTTGCCCTCAAGCTTTAGCTCGGCGCGCAACCGGCCGCCCTCGCCGCCTATCTCGGCGGAATAAGTAACCTTGCCGTCTATCCAGCGAATGTGGGACGACTCTATTGTCGCACCTCCGACCGCCTCGAAATAGACTTTGTCATACAGACCGAGGTGTATCATGCGGGTGCCGAAATCCCACTTGTAGGTAAAACGCGCCTTCTGCGTGAAGGTCTCGCGGGTGTACCCAATCTGGCCCATCTCGTCGGGCGCACTCTCGAGCACCACCTGAACAGTGTTTTCGCCGCCGAACACCACATAATCGGTGACATCGAGCTTGACATGCGTATACATGCCCTCGTGCACCACTTTGGGCATATTGTTGAAGAATATATGCGCTTTATAGTCTATACCACGGAAAATTAGCCTGATGCGCTTTCCTTTAAGCTCCTCCGGGATAACACATGTCGTGCGGTACATCCACCAGCGCTGGGGAACCCATTCGCATTTAAGCGAGTTCATCTCATAGTACGGATCCTCTATCAAACCTGCACGCAGCAAGTCCATGTGTATAGATCCGGGCACCTTCGCCGGGATGCTGGGCGTCACGCCTCCGTGAATTGCGCCCGTTTCGACCGAACGATTCCATATAGCCGTATACGGCCAAAATCCAGCAAGCTGCCAGTCGGTGAGATATTTGAAAATCACGTTCTATATCCTCCCGAATAATATGCAACTATGATATAACACCCGGCGGGTAAAGTCAAGCAAATGCATTAAAAAAGTCTGCATGCATTTTGTGCAATATACAGTATTTTGCATAAAAATAAGTTTTTTCTAAAATAATATTGATTTTTTTGCATGTATGTAGTATAATCATGCTATAAAAATTCCGGAGGACGTTACATATGAAAAAACTGTCGAGACTTTTTGCCGCTGTGCTTTCGACAATTATGATTGCGGCAGCAGTAGTAGGTTGTTCTTCGAATGTACCCGCCAACACAGTATTTTCGATCGACGATTTGCCGGGCAAAGTAATCGGTGTTCAGCTCGGAACCACGGGCGACATTTACGCCTCGGATTACGAGGAACCGGAGGACCCGAGTGTTCCCAAATCCAAAGTCGAGCGCTATAAGAAAGGCTCCGAAGCGGTTATGGCACTCAAGCAGGGAAAAGTTGACTGCGTCATCATCGACAGCGAGCCTGCAAAAGCTTTTGTTGCGAAAAACAGCGATCTGAGGATACTCGAAGAGCCGTTTGCCGAAGAGGAGTATGCAATCTGCATCTCCAAGGATAAAGCCGAGCTTAAGGATAAAATCAACGCGGCTCTCGCCGAACTTAAAGCCGATGGCACCATCGACAACATCATCAAAAACTACATAGGCGACGACACCAAAGGCAAATATCCTTATGAATCGCCCGCAGATGTAGACCGCTCTAACGGCACACTGGTCATGGCAACCAACGCCGCATTCGAGCCGTATGAATATTATGAAGAAGGCAAGATAGTCGGTATCGACGTCGACCTTGCACAGGCAATCGCCGACAAGCTCGGCATGGAGCTTGTCATAAACGACATGGACTTTGACGCCATCATCGCCGCGGTACAGAGCGGTAAAGCCGACATCGGCGTCGCGGGCATGACCATCACCGAATCCCGTCTCAAGAGCGTCGATTTCACCGAGCCTTATACCACGGCTAAACAGGTTATCATAGTTCGCGCAAAATAAGAACAAAATAAACCAAGAAGGTTTTTAACAAAATGGCGGCGGGGATACTTTTTTCGGCAAGCCCCGCCGCTACGGTTTGAACGGAAGCAATAGATGGAAAACACTATAAACGGAATATCGCAAATTCTGTCAAATTGGTGGACAGAATTTCGTGCGGATTTTACCAACAACTTTATAGACGAGAACCGCTGGCAATTTCTTTGGAAAGGCCTTCTGTGTACGCTCCAGATTACTTTTTTTGCGGCGATAATCGGAATTGTTATCGGTTTTATGGTCGCGCTAATACGCACCACGCACATGCATACCGGTAAACTGCGGGGGCTTGAAGCGGTCTGCCGACTATATACCACAGTTATACGCGGCACGCCCGTTGTTACCCAGCTCATGATTATTTATTATGTAATCTTCGCGTCGGTCAACATAGATAAAACGCTTGCCGCTATTATAGCGTTTGGGATCAACTCGGGCGCGTATGTCGCGGAAATTGTGCGCTCGGGCATAATGTCCATTGACCGCGGGCAAATCGAAGCGGGGCGAAGCTTGGGCTTTGGATATGTCAAAACAATGTGGTATATTGTTATGCCTCAGGCGCTAAAAAACATCCTGCCTGCCTTGGCCAACGAGTTTATCGCCCTGCTCAAGGAAACCTCGGTTTCCGGCTATATCGCGACGCAGGACCTTGCAAAAGCGGGCGATATTATTCAAAGCCGTACATACTCGGCATATATGCCGCTTATCGCGGTCGCCCTTATCTATCTTGTGCTTGTTGTGGGTCTGACCGCCGGAGTAAACCGTCTGGAAAGGAGGCTCGGCCGCAGTGATAACCGTTAAAAATCTTTGCAAAACATTCGGAACGCTCGAGGTCTTGCGCGACATAAACGAGACCATCGAGCGCGGAGAAAAGGTTGTTATTGTCGGTCCCTCGGGCAGCGGGAAAAGCACTTTTCTGCGCTGTTTGAACCTGCTTGAGCCTCCTACGTCCGGCGAGATTTGGTTTGAAGGCACTCAAATTAACTCACCCGACTGTGACATAAACCTTGTGCGTCGCAAAATGGGCATGGTGTTCCAGCATTTTCACCTGTTCCCTCACCTGACCATACTCGAAAATATTACGCTCGCGCCCATAAAGCTTAAAATTATGGACAAAAGCTCCGCCATCGAAAAGGCGCGCAAGCTGCTTGCACGCGTCGGGCTTACAGATAAAGAAAACGCCTATCCCGCGCAACTTTCGGGCGGTCAAAAGCAGCGCATAGCAATTGTCCGCTCGCTTGCGATGAACCCCACTGTCATGCTTTTCGACGAGCCAACATCGGCGCTCGACCCCGAAATGGTCGGCGAAGTGCTCGACGTTATTCGCGAGCTTGCCGATGAAGGCATGACAATGGTAGTTGTCACTCATGAAATGGGCTTTGCACGCGAGGTCGCCACGCGAGTTTTGTTTATGGACGAAGGCCGCATCGTCGAGCAAAACACGCCGCGCGAATTTTTCGGCTCGCCGAAAAACCCGCGTACCATTGAGTTTTTGTCGAAAGTCATAGCATAAAAAGAGCTAAATAGACACAAAAAAGCCTCGGAAAAGCTCGCTTGCTTATCCGAGGCTTTTATTTGCCGCCGATTTACTCGCTGCGACTTTTTAGCCGGGGCTTGTTAGCCCTCTAATCGTCGCCCGAATCTCTTCTGTTCTTTTTTCCGTTATTATTTCTACCGTTGTTGTTTTTGCCCTCGTTATTATTTCCGTTGTTTTTACTTTCGCTTTCGGCTTCACCGGGTTCATCGGTAAAAATGCTGGAGGTTTGCGGGCTGCCGCTGCTTACCACAAAGTTAATCTTAGCGCCGCGCGGCACCTGCTCGCCCTCGGGATCAAGGCTTTGTGATATTATCACGCCTTTCGGCATTGTCTCCGATTGCTCATAGGTCACGGTACCGAGCGAAAGCAATGGATCGCTTGGGTTCTCGCCGACCATCATCTGATACGCCGCCGCCGCTGTCATGCCCACAAAGTTCGGAACCGAGACCTTGCCTCTGTCTTCCTGGCCGCGGCTGATATAATAGACCACTGTTTCACCGATTTTCATCTCAGTTCTTGGTTTGGGCTCGGTGCGTATCACAAGTCCGCGCTCGACCCCCACGCTGAACTCATATCTTGCCTCCGGTATAAGTCCGAGCGCGCGTATCTCCATCTCAACCTCGCGGTTGTCGCGACCGGTATAATCCGGCAATATGACCGTCTCGATGCCGGCGCTGACCGTCAATGTTATTGTACAGAACTGCTCACCGGCCTTGACTTTGCGCTTTTCGCCGCCCGCGGGGTCCTGCGATATTATCGTACCCCTCGGGTATGTGTCGCTATATTGGTGCTCTATTTCGACAATAAAAATCTGCTCGTCCAAGTTTTTGACAGCATCGCTGTCAATTGTTTCGCCTGTAAGGTCGGGCACCGAAATGATGTCCGGGCTTGCGGCCCTCTCGCTTTGCAGAAACGCGTCGAGCAAATATACGCCGCTTATGCCGAGCACCACCAGAAACGCAGCGGTAACACCGGCAATAATCGGCATCATTGAGCGGCTCTCGCTGCGTTTGCGAGGCTTCTTTTCCGGCTTTTTAGCATTTGCCTTTGCGCCCGGCTTGTCCCCGCTCACTTTTGAAAATGTGCCTGTGGCAGGCTCGATAGACGTCGGGGGCGCGTCGCGCTTTGTTTTAAATATAAACTGCGGGTTGGACTTAAGCTGTTCGATATGCCGCAGCATTTGTCCGGCGCTCTGGAATCGATATTCCGGATTTTTCTCCATAGCGCCGAGGATTATCTGCTCAAGCCCTATCGGTATTGAGGGGTTGAGCTCTCTCGGACGCCGCGGTTTGTCGTTTACCTGCATGAGCGCCACCGAAACCGGGTTTTCGGCATTAAAAGGCAGCGTGCCCGTGGACATTTCATACAGCATAACGCCCAGAGAATACAGGTCGCTGCGCCGGTCAATAGGCTTGCCGCTTGCCTGCTCCGGGCTGATATAATATACGGTTCCAATCGCTTTATCGGTCATTGTGACCGTCTCGGCGTTGGGCAGTTTCGCTATGCCGAAATCCGTGACCTTTATGCGCCCGTTTTTGAGCAGCATAATGTTCTGCGGCTTGATGTCGCGGTGGATTATTCCCTTAGAATGAGCGTGCTCAAGCGCGCGCAAAATCTGCTCCGCATAGCTGATAGTTTCCTTGAAGCTGAGCGCGCCCTTTTTCTCCATGTATTTTTTAAGCGTGATGCCCGCCACATACTCCATGACGATGTATTTCAGATCGTCACGCACCGAAACGTCGTAAATATTTACAATGTTCGGATGAGAGAGCATCGAGACCGCCTTTGACTCGTTAATAAAGCGTTTTACGGTTTGCGCCTCTCCAGCGATCTCGTCTTTTATCATCTTCACCGCGACGACGCGTTTTCGCGCAAGGTCATGCGCCTCAAACACGACCGCCATTCCGCCGATGCCGATAACTCTGTTCAGTTTATATCTTTTGTCTAAAACTTGACCAACATATTTTTCAAAATTATCCATGCGTTAAAATCCTAACAGCAGTACGGTGATATTGTCGCCGCCGCCGCCCTCATTTGCGCCTCCCACCATGCGCTCTGCTTTATCGCGAAGCATTTCTTCGGGATTTTTTGTGTCATAGCCGGAATCGGAAAACAAAATCTCCGCAATTTTCTCGTGGGACAAAAAATTAGTAAGTCCGTCGGAACATAGCAATAGATACCCGCTACCGTACTCGGACAAATCGGCTATATATATATCGCCTTCAACTTCAGGCTCGTTACCCACCGATCGCGTGATTATGTTCCGGATGGGGTTTCTTGCCGCTTCTTCCGGGGTGAGTTTTCCAATATCGACAAGATACTGGACATACGAGTGGTCGCGCGTTATTTGCGTCAGTTTGCCGCCGGCGCCTATATAAAGGCGCGAGTCACCAATATTTACGGCATACAGCATTTTTCCGATAACAAGAGCTGCGACAAGCGTAGTCCCCATCCCGCGCAGCTCGGCCGAACTGTTGGCACACGCATAAACCGCTGAGTTTGCCGCAGAAGCCGCTTCATTCAGCATCGCGCCGTAATCGGCGCCCTTGGGATCAAGATCTATTTCGAGTGGATTTCCGGCGGGTGCAATTTTTGCAAGCGATTCAGTCAGCGTTTTGTGAAAAACGTCTGCTGCGAGCTTGCTGGCAATATTTCCTCCATTTGCTCCGCCCATGCCGTCGCACACGACGCACAGCGCGGTGTTTCGATAAAGCGCCGCGGCGATAAAGCTGTCCTGATTTGAACCTCGCCGCAGTCCGATGTCGGTTTTGCCAAAAAAGAACATTACAATCACCCGTCCGTAATTAGCGTAGCCAAAAAGAATTTATGACGCAAAAGTCTGTCTTATACCGAAGTCACGATTATAGGAAATCCTGACGGCCTATATCCGGCTTTATGCGGCACCGACTTTTTTGCGGCAGATGCCAATCCCAGCCGGCAATAATGCCAACGGCCGGATCAGGCTTTTGCCGCTGCGCGAAGCTGACCGCATGAAGCATTTATATCCGACCCGAGTTTGCGCCGGATTGTAACATTTACGCCCTTGCGTTCAAGTACCGACTTGAACCTTATCACTCCGTCACGGGTCGGTGGCCTGTACTCACGCTCCTCAACCGGATTCCAGGGTATAAGATTTACGTGCGCGGGTACTCCATGCATGTATTTGTCCAGCGCAGCCGCCAATGCCGCCGCGTCGGACACACTGTCATTTACGTCGGCAATAAGGATATATTCAAACGAAACTCTCCGCCCCGTTATGTCGAAATATTCACGACATGCCGAAAGCAGCTCCTCAACAGACCACTTGTTATTTATTGGCATGATCTGGCTGCGCACCGAGTTTACCGCCGAATGAAGTGACACCGAAAGCGTAACGGGCAGCTCCTCGCGCGCAAGCTTTTTGATACCGTCGACCATTCCGCAGGTAGAGACCGAGATGTGGCGTGTACCGATGTTCAGCCCCTCCGGTGCGCTGACCAGACGGATAAACTTGACAACATTGTCATAGTTGTCAAACGGCTCTCCGATACCCATTATGACCACGCCGCCGATTCGCGCGCCGATTTCGCGCTGCGCGACAATAACCTGCCCCAAAATCTCGCCGGCGGTTAAATTTCGCGCAAGACCGTTTAATGTCGATGCACAGAACCGGCATCCCATTCGACAACCCGCCTGACTTGATATACAGACGGATTTTCCATGCTCGTAATTCATAACGACGCTTTCCACAAGCTGGCCGTCCGAAAGCGCCAAAAGCAGTTTAACCGTGCCGTCGCGCTGCGATGTCAGCTTCTCCACCACAATCGGCAGTCCGGTTTCGCATTCGCTTGCAAGCCGGTCGCGCAGCGGAAGCGGCAAATCGGTCATGTCTTTTATCTCGGCACCACGGCATAGCCAACGCATAATCTGTCCCGTGCGGTAGCGCGGCTGATCGAGCCGGGCTAAATACTCGCCGAGCTCCGCAAAACTCATATCAAGCAGTTTTCTCACGCCGGGGCACCTCTCCGTGATAAAATTGTATCCGCACTGACGGATAGCCACTGTAATTATAGCATACAGCCCTGTAAATTGCAATAATAACCCAAAATATATTATCAAACATTATTCTGCACCAGACAATATATTTTCGCAAAATATTCCCTTTTTTCCAATAATTCTATGAAATTTAACGTATGATTTAAATGCCGTTAATATTATTGTCCGCCACAGCGTGGTATAATAATCATGTTATTATTATCGGTGCGACTATACTGTCGGTTAGATACCGATCAAAAAATCCGGAGGAAATCGATGATGCTGGACATGATTCCAAGAAAGAGAAACGAAAACAGAGTGCTTGAGATACTGCTCAAGGTATTCCTTGTGATCGGCATCGTTGCCGGCTTGTGTGTCATCGCGAAAATCATCTATGACAAATTCGTCCGCAACAATATGTGCTATCGCGAAGCCGACGACTTCGATTTCGATGACGATCTGTGCTGCTGCTGCGACGACGACTCGTGCGACGAGGACGTTTGCGAAGGCGACATAGTCGGCGAAGCCGACACCGGCTCCGAAGACGAAAACGACGAGATCTAAATTGACCTTTGTCTGGTGACAAACAAATACAGTCAGAATTCCGGCGACTGTTGACACTCCGGGTTGCCACACCGACAGCCCGGTTTTATTTAACTTGATTGATGACTACCAAACTCTTTTCACACAGATCTGTTTTACCCGGCGACATACTGGTTTATATCGTTGTCGCCGCAGCAGCCGTGTTGTCTTCATTTGCGCTAAGCGCAAGAGGCGGCGGGGGGCCCGTGTTTGTGGAGGTTACCTCGAGCGGCACGACAACCCAATATTCACTTGATGCCGACAGTAAGATAACGCTGACCGGCGAAGGCTATACGCTTCTGCTTGTTGTCGAGGACGGCAGCGTGCACATTGAGGAGTCCGACTGCCCGGACAAACTGTGTGTCAAGACCGGCAAGATTTCGCGGTCGGGGCAATCGATAGTCTGCGTGCCCGCCCGCATATCCGTAAGGCTGACCGGGGGCAACCATTCTTCCGATGCTGTTGCAGGATAAATTCTTATGAAATCCATAGGCCAAAACAATCGGCGTAAAATGTCAAGGGCGCGCAGGCTGGCGCTGGACGGCGCAATGCTGTGCGTGGCACTGGCGCTATCTTATCTTGAAAGCATTTTACCCGTGTGGACTGTTATACCTTTGCCCGGAGTCAAGCCCGGGCTTGCAAATATAGTCGTTGTTCTGCTTGTCCGTCGGGGCTATGTTGCCGACGGCGCGGCGGTATCGTTTGCGCGAATCTGCCTTTCGGCGCTGCTTTTTGGCGGTCCGGTATCTTTTCTTATCTCGCTTTCCGGCGGCGCGGCGGCGTTTGCGGCGTTTTGTCTGTGCACATTTGCGTTTTCCAAATTTGTCGGCCCGCTCGGAACGTCCGTTCTCGGCGCCGCAGCCCACAACATAGGTCAGCTTGCTGCGGTATCGCTTTTGATGTCGCCTTCGGCAGCCGCGGCTTACCTGCCGGTTTTACTTTTAGTCGCATTATTCACCGGAACGATAACCGGAATCATTCTTATTTTACTCGAACGCGTTAAATTCCCGCTATAACGATTTTTTACATACAAACAACTGCCGGCTTGGCTTCTACGTGGAGCCAAGCCGGCAGTATTCAGTTTAAATTATTATCTGCAATTACTTGTTATTTGCTTTTTCTTTTTACGGCAATCACTGCGGAGGAGATGGCCAGACCGGCAAACGAGATTACAAGTGCAACGTCCATGGTCTTGGGAGCAGCAACTGCATCGGAGGTCTCGTCCGCAGGCTCGGGTTCCCCAGCCGGTTCAGGTTCGGAAACAATGGCTTCGACAAGCTTCATGCCGGCCCAGTTAATGGGATACTCGGTGGGAGCATTGTCGCCGTTCGGGTCGGTGGTAACTGCGTCGCCTCTCTCAACCCGGTCGTGGAAGTTGAGCTGGTCCCACGAACCTGCAAAAGTCATATAGTCGTCCGCGGAGTCAATGTTGGAGATGATAGGAGTGAAGCGGAGCATGTCGCCTACTACAGGGTTTTTAGAGCCGCTGATAGTACCAATATCGGCGAACGGAACAACAAGCTCTACGGTAAGAGTCTTGGAAGCGCTGTCATAAACACCGGCACCTTTCCAGTTTTCCATGTTGTCCTGGTTACTGTTGAAGGCGCCTTCTACCCAGCTGCGCAGAGCGAACGAAATCTTGCCGTTTTCGTCAACCGCCCAGAAGGGTTCGTATGCATCTTCCCAGAGATAC
>LSQX01396469.1_pt2 | contig 30881 bp, 27 predicted proteins | sample 654561 | NCBI WGS metagenome assembly LSQX01 (sample SAMN04489861, study PRJNA283612) | anaerobic digester metagenome | isolation source: 4 biogas reactors fed with cattle manure at either 37C or 55C with and... | place: Denmark: Kongens Lyngby | collected 2014 | reverse complement strand
TATTGTATTCGACAGTGAACTTCTCTTTGCCACTATATTTATTTATGGCAACAAATTCACCTCTACCAGCCTTGTCAATCCTCGAAAAGAGACAGTAAACCAAACTATCTCCTTTATGTTTTCCCATCAGGGCTGTGGCTAAAACTCCGCCACTATTGGTCTTTTCCATAAACGGACTACCATCGCCGGGACGCTCTACTCGCCAAATCTCACTGCCATCTCTGGCATCAATTTTTCGGAAAGTGGAAAGAGAGAATGGCTCTCTAATATCAACCTCATTGCCAATATATAGATAATAACTTCCATTATTTTCTTGGTCAATTACAATGGTGGCATCGGTATCATCAAAATTGTCAATATTCCAAATTACTTCCATTTTTTGCAAATCAATGCATAGAATTGAGCCACAATTATCGGCTATAAAACCATATTTATCAATCACTGCCATGCTGGACTCAATGCCCTGCCTGACAAGGTTTTTGTGTTTATATCTAAGTTTTGTGATGTAAACTTTCTTTCTGTTTGCACCAAAATTAATCTTGTAAATAAGTCCATTTTCTCCTGGCCAAAAAATTGTCCCCGATTTTCTATCTATAATGGGATTGCTATCAAAGGCTGCCCACCCTCGGTACGAAAAAGCATCCATCCCATTGATATACAAAAGTTCCTGCTTTTGGAACATATCATAAATATAGGCTCCAAACCTCTCTCCATGCTTAATTCCTTGACCAATATAGAGAAGTCCGTTTTTACGTGGGTCAACTGAAACAGTACCTTTAATGGGATTTTCGATACTGATACAATCTCTTGTCTCTTTGCCCGTTTGGGCATCTAAAAAATAGACATCGCCACACAGAGAGCCTATGATTAGCTCCATTGCATCATCATTTTCTAAAAACAGCTGATTTTCAATGCCAAGTTTTTCTTTTTGCTCTTTAGTCCAATTTATTAAAAGTGGCTGACCTGTCCAACCAGCACCACCGCCCCACATTCCATATTCAGTTGTGGTGGTGTCATAAGCAGTGGTATAGACCCATTTTTCTTCAATATCAATGGGGCGACCCGAAATTCTTCCCCTTGAAGGATTATTTCTTTGGGCATTGCCACGAAAGCAAAAAATGCTAGTGGTATCACGGGAGTAATATTTGGAGAAAAATTGAAAATTACTTTCAAAAGTTCCGCTATCGAAGTTGCTTTTGGTTTGAAAACTAAGCTCGAAATTTAAGTTTTCAACAGGCTGAAATTTGGGTTCAGTTTTAATTTGTTCCACTACAATTTCGTCTTCACTTTGCTTAGCATTATTACAAGAAGAGAAAGCAAAAATGAAACTGATAAAAACTGGAAGAACAAATAGACTTTTTCTCAATATTTTTTAATTATGATTTTCGCTGCAAATCTACAATATTTGTTTTTGATATAAAAACAAGATTTTTGCATCATGCAGATTTACAGCATCTTAAATCTTTTAGGTCGATTAATCATTATAAACTTACAAGCCTGTCATTTCCAATAAATATGGCGGAAATTCGCTCACAAATAAATCATATTCAGTTAGGATTACAATAAGATTTTGAAGAAGTGCAAAATCTATATATGCATCATCCACCTCATCAATTGTTTCAGAAAAATCTTCTACTCTCTCTGTTATAGCTCCTATATCATCAAATTTTCCTACAAAGCTTATAAAAGCTTTGTCAGACAACTGTTCTCTGAGATTTTCCTCTTTGCCGTTTAATATTTTTATTAGCGGAGCAAATTTTTCATAAATATCAATTCGCCCATTTCTTACAGTTTCTCTAAATTGATCATTAATTTCTGGATTCTTCAAAATTGCATCGTTCAACAACAAGTATGCATCTGCAACACATTGTCCCAATTTTTCGGTTAATTCATTGTCTGTCATAGAAATTATTTTAAGTTTATCTGTGAAAAAACAAACAGTATCAAATATTAAGCCAAAAGCTATTTTTCTTCATATTTTGAGGAAATAAATATTTTTATTCAAAAATAAAACCTCATCAAAATTCTTATTTCACATTGATTGCCAAAATCTTACATCTATTTTAAAGAAATTATTGATATCTTGGTAGTTCTATTTATTTGGAGTATCATTTTTAAAGATTATTGGTTGTATAAAACGCTTATTCTGTTTTGTAATTACAATTCGTATTACTATTTTTGCAAAAACAAAACATAAATTATGATACCTATTCAAATAATTCGCGAAAACCCAGATTTGGTAGTTGAAAGGCTATTGGTGAAAAATTTCAAAGCTGATGAAATTGTGAAAAATATAATTGATATTGATTCACGTCGCAGAAGCACACAGAATAAAACCGACAGTACTCAAAACGAAATTAATACTATTTCGCGTGAAATTGGAAACTTATACAAAGCTGGTAAAGCCGATGAGGCAAACAGCTTGAAGGAAAAAACTTCAGTTCTGAAAGAGGATATAAAAAAGCTAAATCAAGAGTTGTCGGAATTGGAAAACGAGCAAAACGAATTATTGGTTTCGCTTCCCAATATACCGCATAGCAGCGTTAAAAAAGGCAATGGTGCCGATGATAATGAAATTATTTTCCAAAAGGGCGATATCGACACCCCCGACTGGTTTGTACCACATTGGGATTTGGCTGTGAAGCATAATTTAATAGATTTTGAAACTGGCACAAAAATAACAGGTGCAGGTTTTCCTGTTTACACTGATAAAGGTGCTAAATTGCAAAGGGCATTGATTAATTATTTCTTGGACAAAGCCACAGAAAATGGCTATTTAGAGGTTCAGGTGCCATATATGGTAAATGAAGAATCGGCATATGCCACTGGGCAACTTCCCGACAAAGATGGGCAGATGTATCACGCCACTGTGGACAATTTTTATTTAATTCCCACCGCCGAAGTTCCCGTTACAAATATTTATCGCAATATGATTTTAAATGCCGATGAAATGCCCATTAAAAACTGTGCTTATTCGGCTTGTTTCCGCCGTGAGGCTGGTTCGTACGGGAAAGATGTTCGCGGACTAAATCGCTTGCATCAGTTCGACAAAGTGGAAATTGTTCAAATTGCAAATCCTGAAAAATCATACGAAGTTTTGGAAGAGATGCGAAACTACGTTGCATCAATTATTGAAGAATTGGAGCTACCATACAGAATATTACGCCTTTGTGGCGGTGATATAAGCTTCACTTCAGCTCTAACTTACGACTTTGAAGTTTACTCAAAGGCTCAAAAAAGATGGTTGGAAGTGAGTTCTGTTTCAAATTTTGAGAGCTTTCAAACCAATAGATTAAAGCTGCGTTTCAGAAATGCTGAAGGTAAAACCGAATTGTGCCACTCGCTAAACGGTAGTGCCTTGGCTTTGCCACGAATGATGGCTTCGATTATAGAAAACTATCAAACCGAAGATGGAATTATTGTTCCAAAAGTTCTTCAAAAATATACTGGTTTCGATAAAATATAAAATGGAATGAGGTTTTTGAAAAGAGGGATAATTTTAGTTCTTTTTTTATGTTTAAGCTCGCTTAGCATTGCACAAAATAGCAACGAACAGCTTGCCGTGCAATATTTTGCTTCGGGCGAATATGAAAAAGCTATCTCACTTTTGGAACCACTTTACGAAAAAAGACCAGAATCTTATTTCTATACATATCTTTTACAATCTTATATTGAAATAAAAGATTTTAAAAAAGCTGAAAGACTTGCCAAGAAACAAGGCAAGAGATTTCCACAACTTGCTCGCTATCAGATAGATTTGGGCTTTGTTTACGACTCTGGGAATCAGCCTGCAAAGGCTAAAAAAGAGTATGAAGATGCCATTAAAAAAACCCCAAACAATCAGTTTTATGTTAGGGATTTGGCAAATGCATTTATCAACAGAAGGCAAAACGATTATGCCATTCAGACCTATTTGAATGGTAGAAAAATATTGAAAGACCCAAAACTTTTCACCTACGAAATTGCAGCCATATACGAAAGAAACGGGAAGTATCACGAGGCTTTGGAAGAATACTTTTCTATTATAGATGGAAATATTCAAGAAGTTTTTAATGTACAAAACCGCTTGCAATCGCTACTTCTGAAAGATGAAGACAATGAGATTTATAACACTCTGAGGGTGGAAATCTTGAAAAAAACTCAAAAAAATCCCGATAGACTTTCCTATGCTCTTTTGATGATGTGGCTATCGGTTCAGAATTTAGACTTTGAAACTGCCTTGATGCAAGCCAAAGCCATCGACAGAAGGTTTAAGGAGGAGGGCGACAGAGTTTTTGATATTGCAAAAATTTGCGTTGAACATAAAAACTGGGATATTGCCATCGATGCCTATCAATATGTGATGACAAAAGGTAAATATAATCCACTATATACTTTAAGTCAGGTGGAAATTTTGAAGGCGAAATATTTTAAAATAACAGAATCGTACAATCCATTTGCAAAATCTAATATTAAAAATATAGAACAGGAGTTCGAAAAGACTATTTTAGAAATTGGCTTCAATCCTGGCATTGCCGATTTAATTCGCTATCAAGCAAATATCAATGCTTTCTATTTGGATAATGATAGAAAAGCCATCACACTTTTGGATAGTTTAATCTCTTATCCCGGAATTGCTGTCCGCGAAAAGGCTTTGGCAAAGGTTGAACTTGCCGATATTTTGCTCTACAACGACGAAGTTTGGGATGCTGTTTTGCTGTATGGGCAGGTAGAAAAAGATTTCCCCACCGACACCATAGGTCAATGGGCTAAGTTGAAAAGTGCAAAACTCTCATTTTATATTGGCGAATTTGAGTGGGCAAGGGCACAACTGGATATTTTGCGAGCCGCCACCACAAGGCTTATTGCCAATGATGCCATGCAACTCTATTTCTTGATTGACGACAATCTTGAAGAAGATGAAGAGGACGACCTTGCTCTTAGATATTATGCCCAAGCCGATCTTTTGCTTTTCAAAAAACAATATGATAAGGCTTTAACAACACTGGATAGCATTTTTGCTTTGGGACTTTACAACCCCATTTTTGATGATGCAATGTACAAAAAGGCAGAAATCTATATTTCTAAAGAGATGTATCACGAAGCAGACTCCATTTTGAACAAGCTTACTGCATTCTATCCCAACGACTTACTTGCCGATGATGCACTGTTTTTAAGAGCCGAAATTCAGCATTTTTATCTAAAAAACAGGCAAAAAGCTATGGATTTATATCAGGAGTTTTTAGTTGAATTTCCGGGCAATATTCTTTCGGAAGAGGCAAGAAAAAGATTTAGAAATTTGAGAGGAGATAATTTAGAATAATAATGGAAAAAGTTAGGGCAAAAAAGCATCTTGGGCAACATTTTTTAGTGGATGAAAACATAGCACAAAAGATTGTAAATTCGCTAACGAATGTCGAAAAACCACTTATTGAAATCGGTCCCGGAATGGGCGTTTTGACCAAATATTTAATCCAAAAACATCCTCAGTTTTCTGTTTGCGAAATCGACACCGAATCGGTGGAATATTTAAAAGAGAAATATCCCGAATTAAATATCATCGAAGGTGATTTTTTGAAACTTAATTTACCAGAGCTTTATGATGAAAACATTGCCATAATAGGTAATTTTCCATACAATATTTCAAGCCAGATAATGTTTGCAGTTTACGACAACAGAGAAATTGTTGACGAAGTTGTGGGCATGTTTCAAAAAGAGGTTGCAAAGCGTTTGGCATCACCGCCAGGGAATAAAGATTACGGAATTTTGAGCGTGCTTTTGCAAGCACATTACGATATTGAATATTTATTTGACGTTCCACCGGGAGTATTTTCGCCACCACCAAAGGTAAATTCGGGGGTTATCAGATTGATACGAAAAGAAAATTTTAGCTTGGATTGTGATGAAAGATTATTCAAAAATGTGGTAAAAGCTACCTTCAATCAGAGGCGTAAAACAATTCGCAATTCCATAAAATCTTTGAATGTTGATGTAAGCAAACTTCCAGATAAATATCTGAAAGAACGTCCTGAACAGCTATCTGTGGCTGACTTTGTGGAAATTTGCAATCAGATAAAACACTAATTTATTTCCTAAAAAAAGCCATTCTTCAATTTGTTAAATTGTTAATTCTTGATAAGTCTATTTTAAAACTTTGTGAAAATCAAATAATTTATTCTAATTTTGTACATTATTAATTGACACTCACAAACTCAGATGAAGAAAATAGAGATGGTTGACCTAAAGAGTCAATACCAGAAGATAAAACCCGAAGTTGATAAAGCCATTGAAGAGGTTATCAATAGTGCAGCTTTCATAAACGGTCCTATTGTTAAGGAATTTCAAGCAAATTTAGAAAAGTATCTTGATGTAAAACATGTAATCCCTTGTGGCAACGGCACCGATGCACTTCAAGTTTCGCTTATGGCTTTGGATTTACAACCCGGCGACGAGGTTATAACCACAACTTTTACATTTATTGCTACTGCCGAAGTTATTGCTCTTTTGCAACTTACGCCCGTGCTTGTAGATGTTGACCCCGACACTTTTAACATCTCCATAGAGGAGATTAAAAACGCCATAACATCCAAAACAAAAGCTATTATACCAGTACATCTTTTTGGACAAACAGCTGATATGGAGGCGATTATGCAGATTGCCGAAGAAAATAATATTTTTGTTGTAGAAGATAATTGTCAAGCCATTGGCTCCGATTTTACTTTTAGCAATGGCAAAAAACAAAAAAGTGGAACCATCGGACATATTGGATGTACATCGTTTTTCCCTTCGAAAAACTTAGGTTGTTTTGGTGATGGAGGTGCAATTTTCACCAATGACGATAGTTTGGCACAGAAAATGCGTGGTATTGTAAATCACGGAATGTTTGTTAGATATTATCACGATATGGTGGGTGTAAATTCTCGATTAGACAGCATACAAGCAGCAGTTTTGAATATAAAACTAAAAAATTTAGATTCATATATCGAGGCACGACAAAGTGCAGCGAAGTATTATAATAGTGCCTTTGCCAATCATCCAAGGATTAAAACCCCGATTATAGCAAAAAACACAACTCATGTTTTTCATCAATACACACTTGTGATTGAAGATATGAATCGTGAGGAATTAATTAAGTTTATGAATGACAGAGGAATTCCAGTAATGATTTATTACCCAGTTCCTTTGCATCAACAAAAAGCATACATCGACCCTCGCTACAAAGATGGCGACTTCCCTGTTTCAGAATTTTTGTCAAAAAATGTAATTTCATTGCCCATGCATACCGAATTGGATGATGAACAACTGAAACATATCACCTCAAGTCTATTAGAATTTTTAAATCAAAACTAAGTTTAAGATGTCAGAAAAGAAATATTTCGCTCACGAAACTGCCGTAATAGACGAAAATTGTCATATTGGCGAAGGTGTGAAAATTTGGCATTTTTCGCATATAATGTCCAATAGCACCATTGGCGATGGCTGTAATATTGGTCAAAATGTGGTTATTTCGCCAGAAGTGGTTTTGGGAAAAAACGTAAAAGTTCAAAACAATGTTTCCATATACACAGGCGTAAGTTGCGATGATGATGTTTTTTTGGGACCTTCCATGGTTTTTACAAATATTACAAATCCGCGGAGTGCGGTAAATCGCCGTTCGCAGTACGAAAAAACTCACGTTGGCAAAGGAGCCACAATTGGAGCCAATGCGACCATAGTTTGCGGGCACGACATTGGCGAATATGCCTTTATTGGAGCTGGAGCTGTGGTAACTAAAACAGTTGAACCATACGCACTTGTGGTTGGCAATCCTAGTCGTCAAATAGGTTGGATGAGCGAATATGGTCATAGACTCGAATTTGATAAAAACGGAGAAGCAATTTGTCCCGAAAGTGGCGAAAAATATATTTTAGAAGATAATAAAGTAAGAAAAATATAAAATGAACAGACCTTTTAATTTTGCACTAATTGGTGCTGCTGGGTATATAGCTCCACGACATATGAAAGCCATAAAAGAGACTGGCAATGTGCTTGTGGCCGCCTTCGACCCCAATGATAGCGTTGGAATAATAGACTCCTATTTTCCGCATGCCGATTTTTTCTTAGAATCGGAAAGATTTGACAGACATCTGTATAAACTTTCGAGAAGCGACGAAGGTAAAAAGGTTGACTATGTGAGCATCTGCTCACCCAACTATTTGCACGATGCACATATCCGTTTGGCTCTTAGAAATCAGGCCCACGCAATTTGCGAAAAGCCCATGGTTCTAAACCCATGGAATATAGACGCTTTGGCAGAGGTGGAAAAAGAGACTGGCAAGAAAATTTACAATATTCTGCAACTCCGTTTGCACCCCGCAATTATTGCTCTGAAAGAGAAAATGGCAAAAGCAAAAGATAAAGTTTACGATATTGACTTAACATATATCACTGGACGTGGAAATTGGTATCACTTCTCGTGGAAGGGCGATATGATGAAATCGGGCGGGATAGCCACCAATATTGGAATCCATTTTTTTGATATGCTGATTTACATCTTTGGAGATGTGAAAAGTAGCGTAGTACATTGCCACGAAGCTAATAAGGCTGCCGGTTATATAGAGCTAGAAAATGCCAGAGTTAGATGGTTTTTGAGCATTGACTACAACTTCATTCCCAGCGAATTGAGAGAGAAGGGTCAAACCACATATCGCTCCATAACCGTTGATAATGAGGAGATTGAGTTTAGCGGTGGTTTCACCGATTTGCACACACAAACCTACCAGAACATATTAGATGGAAAAGGATTTGAACTAAAAGAGGCTTACCCCTCCATTAGAGTAGCACAAAGTATTAGAAATGCAAAAATTGAAGATAAACTAGGTGATTATCACCCATTTTTAAAAAAGTAGAATATGAACATATACGAAAGATTGATTAATAAGGAGACAAAATTGTCTGTTGTTGGACTTGGTTATGTTGGCTTGCCCATAGCATTAGAGTTTGCAAGAAATATTCAGGTTATAGGCTTCGATATAAAAGCTGACAGAGTTGAAAAGATGAGAAATCGCATCGACCCCAGTGAGGAACTTGCTCCTGAAGATTTTGATGGCTGTGATATATTTTTCACCAGCGAAGCTGAAGATTTAAAAGAGGCTACATTTCATGTTGTGGCTGTACCAACGCCCATCGACAAGTATAATATGCCCGACATTAGTCCACTTTTGGCAGCCTCGCGAACTGTGGGTAGCGTGCTAAAAAAAGGTGATTATGTTGTATTTGAATCAACCGTTTATCCTGGCTGTACCGAAGATGATTGCATTCCTGTATTGGAAGAGGCTTCTGGATTGAAATATAAAGAAGATTTCTTTGTGGGCTACTCTCCCGAACGTATCAATCCGGGTGACAAAGAGCACACTCTAAAATCTGTAGTAAAAATAGTTGCAGGCTGTTGCGAAGAGGCTTTAGAAAACATAGCTAAAACCTACGAAATAGTAGTTGAAGCAGGCGTTCACAAAGCTCCTACAATAAAAGTTGCCGAAGCTGCAAAGGTTATAGAAAACACTCAAAGAGACGTGAATATTGCCCTTATAAACGAACTTTCTATCATATTTAATAGAATGGGCATAAACACCTACGACGTTTTGGAAGCTGCTGGCACGAAATGGAATTTCTTAAATTTTAAACCCGGACTTGTTGGCGGACACTGCATTGGCGTTGACCCCTACTACTTAGCCTTTAAAGCCCAAGAGTATAGATACCACCCACAAATTATTAAAGCTGGACGTTTTGTAAACGACACCATGGGCTATTATCTTGCCAAGCAAGTGGTGAAAAAGATGACCGCACAAAACAAAAACATACTCGACACAAAAGTCCTAATTATGGGAGCAACTTTTAAAGAGAATGTTAGCGACATCCGAAATTCAAGAATTACAGATACAATTAAGGAGTTTAAATCTTATGGCGTAACTGTTGACATTGTTGACCCATATGCATGTCCAAAAGAGTTTAAAGAAGAGTATGGCATTGAAATAACTCAAAACATTGGTAACAACTATGACGCCATTGTTTTGGCAGTTAATCACAAAGAATATTACGATTTAGACGAAAACTATTTTAAATCCATTAGTAAAGACAAAGCAGTATTCTTTGATGTAAAAGGTATATTCAGAAACAAAATAAAAAGTTTAGAATATTTAAGCTTCTAAAGAGATGATTTAAAATATTTAAACCGATATTTGTCTGAACATGGGCTTAGATTTTAAAAATAAAAGATGAAAATTTTAGTAACAGGTGGCACTGGATATATTGGTTCACACACAGTTGTGGAGCTACTCAACGAGAATTTTGAAGTTGTTATAGCCGACAATTTGAGCAATTCAAATGCTGAAGTTGTGGACAAAATAGAGGAAATTACAGCTAAGAAAGTCCATTTTGAAAAAACAGACCTAAGCTGCCCTACTGCCACTGCCGAACTTTTTCAGAAACACGGCGGATTTGACGGTGTAATACATTTTGCAGCCTTCAAAGCCGTTGGCGAATCGGTGAAAGAGCCTTTAAAATATTATCACAACAATATTTTTTCATTGATAAATTTGATGAATGAGATGGAAAAATATAAAACTCAATTTTTGGTTTTTTCATCATCTTGCACTGTTTATGGTCAGCCCGAAGAGCTTCCTGTTACCGAAAATGCAGCCATTCAAAAGGCACTATCACCCTACGGAAACACAAAGCAAATTGCCGAAGAAATAATTACAGACTACTGCTTGTCCAACCCAAATTTCAATGCAATTTTGTTAAGATATTTCAACCCTATTGGGGCACATCCATCGGCAAAAATTGGAGAACTTCCCATTGGCGTACCACAAAATTTAATTCCTTACATCACACAAACTGCCATTGGCAAACGCGAAAAACTTAGCGTTTTTGGCAACGACTATTCCACACCCGATGGCACCTGCATAAGAGATTACATCCACGTTGTGGACTTGGCACAGGCACATTTGGCAGCAATGCGAAGAATTGCAGAACAGAAAAACGAAGAGAATATTGAGACATTTAATATTGGCACAGGCAATGGATTTTCTGTTTTAGAAATAATAAACTCTTTCGAAAAAGTGAGCAATCAAAAATTACCATACGAATTTGCTCCTCGACGCGAAGGCGATATAGAAAAAGTATGGGCAAATACCACTTTGGCAAACGAAAAATTGAAATGGAAAGCAAAATTGTCATTAGACGAAATGCTATTGTCAGCATGGAATTGGGAGAAAAATATAAATAAAAATAATGAATAATATGAAGAAGATTTTAATTACCGGAGGAGCTGGTTTTATTGGTTCGCACCTTGTTAGACTTTTTGTAAATAAATATCCTGAATATCACATATTTAATCTCGATAAACTTACCTATGCTGGAAATCTTTTCAACCTAAGTGATGTTGAAAATAAAGATAATTACAGCTTTATAAAAGGCGATATTGTTGATGAAAAATTTATAACAGAGATATTTGAAAAACATCAATTTGATGCCGTTATTCACTTAGCTGCCGAATCGCATGTGGACCGCTCCATTACAGGACCTATGGAGTTTATTTATACTAATATTGTGGGTACAGCAAATTTGCTAAATGCGGCTCGCTTGATTTGGAAAGATTTTGAAGGTAAACGCTTCTACCATGTTTCAACTGACGAAGTTTATGGCTCATTGGGCGACGAAGGATTGTTCACCGAAAACACTCCCTACGATCCACATAGCCCCTATTCGGCATCAAAAGCATCGTCCGACCATATTGTTAGAGCCTACTACTACACCTACGGTTTTCCGGTTGTAATATCCAACTGCTCAAACAATTACGGACCAAATCAGTTTCCCGAAAAACTTCTTCCACTGATGATAAACAACATCTTGAATAAAAAACCACTTCCAATTTATGGGAAAGGCGAAAATGTTCGCGACTGGCTATATGTTGTTGATCATGCCGAAGCCATAGACCAGATTTTCCACAAAGGAACAAGCGGAGAAACATATAATATTGGTGGCAATAATGAGTGGACAAATATTGACTTAGTGAAAAAACTTTGCCAAATGATGGACGAAAAATTGGGCAGAGAAACCGGCGAATCGGAAAAACTTCTAACTTATGTAACCGACAGAGCTGGACACGACCTGCGTTATGCCATTGATGCAAGCAAAATAAAAAAAGAAATTGGCTGGGAACCCACAATAGTTTTCGACGAAGGATTCTCAAAAACCATAGATTGGTATTTGGAAAATAAAGAGTGGTTGGAAAACGTTGTAAGCGGCGACTATCAAGAGTATTACGAAAAACAGTATAAGTAATGCCAATTGTATTTAAAATGGTACAAACTGCTTTATTTATGAACGGATTTGCGATACATTCAAGAATTGTTAGGCACAACAGCAGTAAAACCACCTAAATTTACACACACGTAAGCACCAAGAGCTTGCAGAAAATAAAAAGTCTGTTTGATGATCTGTGAAGAAAATATGTTTATATTTGTAGGAGAAAATCTATTAAAATGTTGGCTTTACACGTGCATTAAAAAATAAAACAACAAATGAATAAAATAGATGAAATCGTAAAAGAATTTTATGGACAATACGGACTAGCAATGCATACTGTGCAAATTCTTGAGACAGGGCTTCTTGAATTATACGCGATTAAGAAATATGTTGAGGATAAACTTACCGACATAGAGTACTATGAAATACTCTCTAATCCTAACAAATTGACTTTGGGACAGTTAAACAATAAGTTGTTTATTTTAAATTTTATTGACCATGAAACTAAACAAAATCTTATCAAAGCAAATAAATATAGAATTTTTCTTGCTCATAGATTTTGGTGGGAAAGAGATATCGAATTTGATAATCAAAGTTCTTTAGTAAATCTACATAAGGAGATATTTTCCTATATTCACCATTTTAATAGTTTGATGGATTATATTGACTGTACAATTAATAAAATGAGAACGGATAATAATCTTAAAATTGAAGAAAAAATGGGTCTTACTAACTTTCATCAACGTGAAATATTTATCAAAAGTTTAATATCAACTAATAAAAAGAAAAAATAATATGGAAAATAAATTTATGAAATTCGTCTATAAAAACAAATGGTTTGTGATTTTTTTTCTTGTTTGGAGTTTTTTACATTTAATTTTTCTGTTCACAGGTGGACAATATGACAGTTCGGGATTTTGGCCATTTGGAGATTTACGATTTGGAAGTATAAGTCTTTATGGCTGGTTTGAGTTTTTCGTTTATGAAACTTTACCACTCCTAATATTCGTAATTGTGAAACTAGTTAGTAAAGACATTGAAAAAGCTATTGACAAGAATAATTAACGACACGCTACAAAGTGTAGCCACAAGCTACTGACGGTTCGTCAAACAAACGAAGCCATTTGACAAAACAATAGATATTATGAATTACAAAGATAAATTTCGACAAGCAGATACCGAGGCATTCAATGCCTCTATTGCAAGAGATATTCTCGAAAGAATGGATAAACTTCGTCTTGGCGCAAACAATAATTTGAAAAGGCGTTGGGTGTGGGAACTGATACAGAATGCAAAAGATGCTGCACAGAGAGACTTACCAGTAGAAATTAAAATCAATCTGTCTGACGATAAATTGATTTTCAGCCATAATGGAAAGTGTTTTACTGCAAATGATATTACTTTTCTAATTAGACAAGTGTCCAATAAAGACAGGGAAGCAAGCGAACAAGAATTTGACCATAAACCAACAGGGAAGTTCGGCACAGGATTTCTCACGACTCATTTGCTTTCAGAACAAGTAGAAATAATAGGCATTGCCAAAGAACCTGAATTAGATTATCGACAATTTGTATTACCTCTTGACAGAAGCGGTAGAACAAAAGATGAAATAGAACAAAGTGTAAATAGATCAATAGGAGTTAGAGACACGCTTGATGAAAAACCTGCATATTCCAATTATAATTCCAAGTATTTTAATACGACTTTTTCTTATAATCTTAATGAAGAAGGTAAGCAAACAGCAGAAATTGGAATAAACGATTTGCGTATTTCCTTGCCCTATGCTTTGGCTTTCTCTTCAATGATAAAATCCGTAAATATTGAAAATCAAAATCTCCTTTATGAAATTGTAAACAGAATTCCATTGAATGAAGATATTGAATTGTGTAAAATCGCGCTTAAAAACAATGGTAATTCTGATAAAATTAATATTATAAAACTTTCGACCAATAATGTTTCTATCGCTATTGAGATAGAATATAAAAATGGGCGTGTATTTATAAAGGAGTTCGCAGAAAAATTGCCACGTCTTTTCTGTGATTTTCCCTTAATCGGCACAAGGACATTTAATATGCCTGTGATTATAAATAGTTCTGACTTTAACCCAACAGAACCTCGTGATGGTATATGGTTGACAGATAGAGATGCAGAACCAAAAATTGCTCAAAACAAAGAACTTTTTCTTGAAGCAATCAATTTATATTACAAGCTATTTCACTATGCTATTGATAATAAATGGGGAAATTTGTATAATTTGGCAAACACTAATGCTGCAGAAGAAAAAGAGTGGTTTTCAAAAAATTGGATAGAAACTAATTTTCAAAAACCAACTCGCGACAAAATAAAATCATTACCAATTGTTGAATTAGAAAACGGAGAATTTGCGTTAATAAAAAATAGCAATGAGCAATATAATGTATATTTCCCACACCATACAAAAGATGAGGTTCGCGATAAAATTTGGGAACTGGAATACAAACTATTTCCAAATAAAGTTCCAGCAAAACGGGATATTCGTAATTGGGATAAGATATTATGGTCAGATTGTTTCAAAGACTCTGTCAAAGCTATTACAGAGTTTATACAAGATGAAAAAACGATTGAAGAACTTGCAAAAAGAGTAAATAATGATACTGGAAAAGCAATAGAATGGTTAAATGAATATTATGACTTATTGAATTTTGAAAATACATTCATTCAAGAAATAATCAATGACAAATATTCTGTCATTCCAAATCAAAACGGCATATTTAAAAAGCGTACTGAATTAAATATCGATAGTAATATTGACGAAGAACTTAAAAATGTCCTATGTATATTGGGAAATGATCCTAAAAATCATCTTGTACATAAAAGCATTATTACCAAAAGTAAGTATAAAGAAGAAGTAGAAGGGCAGATATTGTATTGCGTAAAATCACAAGACAATATTATTGAAGATATCAATAGTATTCTTGAAAGTCGCAACAATACTAATAGCGGTAAAGCAATAAGTTATCTAATAAGTTTATTCTGTGATGATGATAAGTTTCCCAAACACCGCGAAACCCTATACAATTATTGCATTCAATTACAAATTGAGTTGCCAGAGAAAAAAAATCTTATTAATTGGAGCGATACAATTTGGAAAAATTGTGATACACCACGGATTAGCCGATTGATAAAAATTGTTAGTGAACAACAAAATCTTTCTGAACTTACGGTATTTTTAGAATTGAAGTCTGAAAACGAAACTATTGATTGGTTAAACGAGTTTATTCAATTTATAAAAGAAAGAGGACTAAGCGAACAGCTAAATTTGAAAAACAATCCAATTCTACCTAATCAAAATGGTGATTTTTGTGCAAAAGAAGACCTGACTTTCGACAGTGGCGAAATTGACGAACCTCTCAAAGATATTTTAGAATCTTTGGGCTATCCTATAAAAAGTGAACTGATAAACAATGATATTTTTATTGAATTATCAAAAACAGCAGAAAGAAAACCTGATTATGTGGCTACCGAAATATCAAATCGAATTATTCCGAAATTTTCGGAATTTCCACGAACAGAAGAAACTCGAAAAATTTTCAAAAGTCTTTATTTTTGGTTTTCAAAAAATAAACATATTGCAAAATCTCTATTTCGTGATTTATATAACAACAAACATAAGTTATATGATGATGAAGAGATTGCTGAAAATATGGAAAAAGCAGAGATTTTTGATAAACTTTTAACCGAAACAGGCTTGTCAATAGAAGACGTGAAAAATAAACTACTATTGGACACCTCACTTGTTACAAGTGAAGAAATTGAAAAACTTGAAAAAGAAAAAGAGGAATTAGAGGCGAAAGTTGCAGAACTAACAGCACAAGTTGAAAATTCTGTTTCAAATACCGTAATCAATGAAATTACAACAGAATTTCCCGACATTACAGCAGATAAGATTCGTGAGCTACTAAAATTAGAAGAACGCATAAAAGGTTGGAGTGGAAAATCTGATTATCAGCCAGCAAATGAAGAAGAAGAAAGAAGAAATTATGAAAACGGCTACAAAGGCGAAGCCTATATTTACAGACAATTAGTAAAATCGGGCAATTTCAAAGATGTTGTTTGGGAGCATAAATCAGAAATTCCAACAGATATTGAAATTATAGATTTCGAGGGCAATAATCATTATATCAAAGACAATGGCAGTAAATACGATTTGACAGCAGAAACTTTCGAAGGAAAAAAAATTTATATTGAAGTCAAATCAACAAGAACGACCATAGATGAAGCTGATAGGATTGCACTTCCAATTAGTTCAAGAGAGTGGAGGTTTGTAAACCAAATTAGCGAAAATGATAGGTATTGCTTGGCGAGAGTTTTTGATGTGGAGAATAATCCCGAAGGACATTATTTGTCGTTAATGGGAATCGGGCTGAACACCACCGCCAGCAGCTAACATATAGAAACTAAATCGTAGCGTAACTTAGGCTTTAGTGCGTGTTTACAATAACATTCGGTAGCCATTTTGCCCTAAAGTGTTCAATAATTTGGAGTGAAATTTTTCACACAATAAAAATCTTTCAACAATTACTTGTCAATTAAAATAAAATGACTATCTTTGCAAGCCCAAATTTATAATGAATTGAGAGATTTAAAGGGTTTTATTATAAAGTTTGTGGGCTTAAAGTCTGAGCTTCACAGCTTTGATTTTAGGATTGACAAAGCGTTCTTTGATCTTTTACAGATTGATGACATCTACGACATTGAAGGCGATTTGGTCGTTACGATGGACAAAAAGGTGAATATGTTGGTTTTTAATTTTGTTTTTGATGGCAAATTTCCAACACTTTGCGACCGTTGTGGACAGGCTGTGGAAATTCCACTAAAGTTTGACGAAACCCTATATGTGAAGATTTCTGAAAGCGTGAACAAAGTTGACGAAGATGACATTGTTTATATCAGCCCTTCCGAAATTGAATTTGACATACATCAATTTGTATATGAATATATCATTCTTGCAATTCCCATGCGATGCACACACGAGGACTCTATAAATCCCACACATTGTGAGCTTGCAAGTATTGAAAGTGATGATATTGAAAATGAAAACGAAAATGAAGAAGAGATAGACCCAAGGTGGGCTGCTCTGAAGAATATAAAATTTGATAATTAATTATTTCTATTAAAAAAATATAACATGGCACACCCAAAAAGAAGACACTCATCGTCAAGAAGAGACAAAAGAAGATCGCACGACAAAGCTATTGTTCCTCAATTAGCAACGTGTTCAAATTGCGGATCAGCTCATATTTACCACACAGTATGTCCAGAATGTGGATATTATAGAGGTAAACAAGCCATTGAAAAAGCCGTAACAGCATAGTTATTTTTAAGCAAAAACAGTTCGAAATGGAACTGCTTGTTAAATAAAACTTATTACCCGTTGAACATGGTTCAATGGGTGATATTTTTGTGTAATTTTGCAGCAAATTTAACTCATATATAGAAATTATGAACAAAACAACCGCAGCTATCACTGGTGTACACGGCGTTCTAGCCGACTACGTTCTTACAAACGAAGAACTTAGCAAAATGGTTGACACCACCGATGAGTGGATAATGACTCGTATCGGAATAAAAGAGAGACGTATTCTAAAAGATCCTAACAGAGCTACTTCTGATATTGGAGCAGACGCCGTTAAAGGTCTATTGGAAAAAACAAATACAAAACCTGAGGAAATTGATTTGTTAATTTGTGCAACAGTTACACCCGACATGCAATTCCCTGCAACAGCAAACATCATTTCGGATAAAGTAGGCATTAAAAATGCTTTCAGCTACGATTTGAATGCTGGTTGTTCTGGTTTTATTTACGCACTTACAACTGCTTCGAAATTTGTTGAAACAGGAAATTACAAAAAAGTTGTTGTTGTTGGTGCCGAAAAAATGTCATCAATTGTTGACTACACCGACAGATCTACTTGCCCTATTTTTGGAGACGGTGCTGCTGCAGTTTTATTAGAACCTAACACTGACGGATATGGAGTTTTAGATACAATACTTCAATCTGACGGAGTAGGAAGAATCCACCTACACCAAAAAGCGGGTGGCTCACTTAAACCTGCTTCGCACGAATCAGTTGACGCACGCGAGCATTACATCTATCAAGAAGGACAACCAGTATTCAAATGGGCCGTGTCGAAAATGGCTGATGTTTCTGTTGAAATTATGCAAAGAAACAATATGACAGCAAATGATATTGCATGGTTAGTGCCACATCAAGCAAACCTTAGAATTATTGAAGCAGTTGCAAAACGTATGAAGTTAGACCCTGCTAAAGTGATGGTAAATATTCAAAACTTTGGAAATACTACTTCTGCAACTATCCCTCTTTGCTTATGGCAATGGGAAGACCAACTTAAAAAAGGAGATAACCTAATACTTTCTGCATTTGGGGCTGGATTCACTTGGGGTTCAATATACCTTAAATGGGCTTACTAAAATCTAAATATTAGAATAAAAAACATAAATTTAGCCCTCTCAAATTAAATTTGAGAGGGCTAAATTTATTACAAGCAACAGACATCATCTATTTTAATCGCTTTTAACAAAAAGTGTCAAATAAAGCTAATTCCTTTTAGCAATAGCCACTTTAGTTGAAATAGTATCTATAATTTATTATTTTTGCTAAAAAATATTCTCATGTGTGGTATTACTGGGGTTTACTGTTTTGATGGATTGGCTGAAAAATTCACTAATCAAGTGCATGAAGCCAACAAAGCAATCATTCATAGAGGGGTTGATAATCAAGATGTTTTTGTTAGTCAATCGGTTGCCCTTGGACATGTTCGATTATCAATTGTTGATACCTCCGAAGGAGCACACCAACCATTTAGCGACGAAAGTAACAGATACACCATAATTTTTAATGGTGAAATTTTCAACTACGAAATCATCAGAGAAGAGCTCATTTCTAAGGGTTACAAATTTAGAACAAGTTCTGACACCGAAGTTGTATTAAACTCATTTATAGAATATGGCACCGACTGTTTTGAAAAATTGAACGGATTTTTTGCCATTGCGGTTTTTGATAACGACAAAAACGAAGTTGTAATTGCCAGAGACCGATACGGCGTTAAACCATTTGTTTATTATAAGGATAAAGATAAGTTTATTTTCGGGTCCGAAATAAAGGCACTTATCCAATATGGTATTCCGAAAATTATAGATAAAGTCTCTCTGTTTCAATACTTTCAGCACAACTACATTGCACCTCCACACACTATTTTCGAAAATGTAAAAAGACTTCAAGCTGGAACTTGGATGAAGCATAACAGTCAAGAAACCGTCAGCGAAACATACTACAAATTACCACATTTCGACCCTAAAAATGCTCCCACAAATTATGAAGATGCCAAAAAAAATCTATATGATTTATTGGACCAAGCTGTGGAGCGCAGAATTGTTCGCGATGTGCCTATGGGTAGCTTTTTAAGTGGCGGAATAGACTCTTCCATTGTTTCTACTTTGGCAAAAAATCATACAAATTCATTAGATACTTTTTCCATCGGTTATGCCGATGAACCAATGTTTGACGAAAGTAAATATGCCCAATTGGTAGCCGACAAAATTGGCTCCAATCATCATCTTTTTATGCTAAAAAATGACGATTTCTTAGACTCACTTTATGATGTCTTTGAAGCCATTGACGAGCCTTTTGCCGACTCATCAGCACTGGCAATGAACATCTTGAGCAAGCACACTAGCAAACATGTAAAAGTTGCCCTTTCGGGCGATGGTGCCGACGAAGTTTTTTCGGGATACAACAAACATTCTGCCGAACTAAGGGCTAGAGAAGGAACTATTTTAAACAAAATAATATCAGCAGGACTGCCCCTTTGGCAACTGCTACCACAATCAAGGAATGGAAAAACGTCCAACTTTTTCCGACAAATAAACCATTATGGTAAAGGGGTAAAACTCTCCGACAAAGAGAGGTACTGGCTTTGGTCAACCATTAGCACCGAAAAAGAGGTTTTGCAATTGATTAAATCATCGGAAATTGAAGAGAGTTATCTCAATAGAAAATCAGAAATATTGAAACCAATAGGAGAAAATGGCAATTTTAATGATGTTCTTTACACCGATATTCAACTTGTTTTGCAGGGCGATATGTTGCCAAAAGTGGATTTAATGTCCATGTATCACAGTTTGGAAGTGCGTTCACCATTTATGGATTACACAGTGGTTGACTTTGCAAACTCTTTGCCTGTTTCTTTTAAAATCAATAAAAAAATTCGTAAAAGAATTGTGCAAGACACTTTCAGAGATATTCTACCATCGGAACTCTATAATCGTCCAAAACATGGCTTTGAAGTTCCTTTGTTAAACTGGTTTAGAAATGAATTGAAAAGCGAAATTACCGACAATTGGCTAAGCGAAGACTTTATCCAAGAGCAGGGACTTTTCAATTATGAATATATTCACAAGCTCAAAAAGAAGCTTTTTTCGTCAAATCCGGGCGATGTGGCGGCTAAAATTTGGGCAATTATTATTTTCCAAAATTGGTGGAAAAGATATTTTGATTGATGTTAGGGCTTTTGCCTTATCATAAAAAAATTGTAGGTTTGTATTATGAAAAATAAATAACTAATTATGAATAAACAAAGATTTCTTTTAATTTTAGCTACCCTATTTATAAATATTGGTAGCATTTTCGCCTGTACTAATTTCATTGTAACCAAAGGAGCCTCCACCACTGGAGCCACCTATGTTACCTATTCTGCCGACTCCCACAACTTGTACGGCGAATTGTATTTTCGACCTGCTGCCGAGTATGCCGAAGGCACAATGGTGGATATTTATGAGTGGGATACGGGAATGTATAAAGGCAAAATAAAACAAGTTACCAAAACTTTTACTGTTGTAGGAAACATGAACGAACATCAGCTAACCATTGCCGAAACCACCTATGGTGGACGCGATGAGCTTGTTGATACAACGGGCATTATGGACTATGGTAGCTTAATTTATACAACTTTGCAAAGAGCAAAAAATGCTCGTGAAGCCATTAAAATAATGGTTGATTTGGCAACAGAGTATGGCTATGCCAGCTCGGGAGAGTCATTCTCAATTGTTGACCCCAACGAGGCTTGGATTTTGGAAGTTATTGGAAAAGGCTCGCCCGTTTATGACAAAAGAGGAAGAATTGACACGAAAAAATATTCAAAAGGATTTGTTTGGGTAGCACGTAGAGTTCCCGACGGATATATTTCGGGACACGCCAACCAAGCCAGAATTAGAACATTCCCACTAAACGACCCCGAAAACTGCCTATACTCAGATGACGTTATCACTTTTGCCCGCGAAAGAGGTTATTTTGAAGGTAAAGATGAAGATTTTAGCTTTGCCGATGCATATGCACCCCTCGATTTTGGAGCATTAAGATTTTGCGAAGCTCGCGTTTGGGCTGGCTTCAGAAAAGTTCACAAAGAGTCTGACAAATATTTTGCATATGTAAATGGTGATGATTTAGAAAATCGCTTGCCACTATGGGTAAAACCCGACCGCAAATTATCACTGCAAGATGTTATGGATATGATGCGCGACCACTACACCGACACACCATACGACATGACAAAAGATGTGGGTGCAGGTGCCTATGGCTGCCCCTATCGCTGGCGCCCCATGACATGGTCTATTGATGGTAAAGACTATATCCACGAAAGAGCCATCTCTACCCAACAAACAGGATTTTCGTTTGTAGCCGAAATGCGTTCTTGGTTGCCAAACCACATTGGTGGCGTAAACTGGTTTGGTGTTGACGACACTTATCTAACTGTTTATGTGCCGATGTATGCTGGTATAACCGAAGTTCCAAAATCATTTGAAGTAGGCAATGGCGATATGGCAACATTCACCTTTGACGCTGCTTTCTGGGTGTTCAACTGGGTATCGAGCCAAGTATATTCACGCTGGAGCGACATGATTGTTGACCTTCAAAAAGTACAAAAACAGCTGGAAACACAATTTATGGCCGATGTTAATGCCTTTGATAAAGTTGCTGTTGATGCTTACAAAAAAGACCCCATTGCTGGACGCCAACTGCTGACACAATTTAGTGTTCAAAAGGGTGATTACACCACACTTCGCTGGAGACAGTTGGGTGAATATTTGATGGTAAAATATTTAGACGGAAACAGAAAAGTTGAAAAAGATGGAAAATTTGTACCAGACGAATATGGAATTTATAACCCTAAATTCCCTCCATACTCAGACGAATGGTATCGCAGAATTGTGAAAGAACACGGTCATGTTATTGAGCAAAGAGACATTAATAAATAAAGATAAAAAAATCTTTTAAAAAAGGAGAGCTAAAAACTCTCCTTTTTTATTATAACAAATTGGTATAATAGCTTATAAATAGCACCAATTTTTAAATAAAATAGAGTAACTTTGCCCAGAATTTCAAAAACCTATTGCAATGACTGAATTTTTCGAACAACTACTTAGGGAATTCGAACTACCACTTCAAAGCCCAATTTTGATTTGGTCTCTAATACTATTTATTATTCTTCTGTCTCCTGTCTTATTACGTAGATTCAATATTCCGGGGATTATTGGACTTATTATTTCTGGTGTTATTATTGGACCTTTCGGATTTAATGTCCTTGAAAACAACTCCGCCATTGAGATGTTTTCCACCATCGGATTGCTATATATAATGTTTATTGCAGGCTTGGAATTGGACCTAAATGAGTTTAAAATCAACAAATATAAAAGTATTTTATTTGGTTTTTTCACCTTTATAATTCCGCTCTCCATAGGTTTTCCTGTGTGCCATTACCTGCTGGGATACGGCTTTGATGCCAGTTTGCTAACAGCAAGTATGTTTGCCACACACACCTTGGTAGCCTACCCCATAGTGAGCAAATTGGGGGTATCAAAGAACCAGGCTGTGGCTGTAACTGTGGGTGGAACCATATTAACCGATACAGCAGTTCTGATTATTTTGGCAGTGATAATGGGAAAAAGTCAGGGCAACCTAAACCAAGAATTTTGGATTAGATTGGGTGTCTCTTTGGCAATTTTTTCAGCCATTATGTTTATACTTATCCCCATTTTTGCCAAGTGGTTTTTCAAAAAACTTGAAAGCGAAAAACATCTTCATTATATATTTGTACTATCCATAGTCTTTTTCGCAGCTTTCTTGGCGGAAGTTGCTGGTGTTGAGCCTATTATAGGGGCTTTCGTGGCTGGACTTGCACTAAATAAATTAATACCCCACTCATCGGCATTGATGAATAGAATAGAGTTTATAGGCAATTCACTATTTATTCCATTTTTCCTAATTAGCGTGGGGATGCTTGTTGATGTTAGAGTTATTTTAAGTGGTCCTTTTGCCCTTATAATAGCAGCCACACTAACCACCGTAGCCATTGCTAGCAAATGGATTGCTGCATTTTTCACACAAATTGTTTTCAGATATACTGGAGCACAACGCCAACTAATATTTGGGCTAAGTGGAGCACATGCTGCCGCAACATTAGCCGTTATTATAGTGGGTTATAACGCCGGTATCCTTGATGATAACATCCTTAATGGAACCATTATTTTAATTCTAATAACCTGCGTAGTTGCATCATTTGCTACTGAAAAAGCCAGTAGAAAAATTATGGTCGAATCGGAAGATGATGAAACTGAATACAAACGCATTTCTGGACAAGAGCACGTTTTAGTTCCCATTGCAAGTTCAGAAAACATAGAAAAACTTCTTGAATTTTCAATATTTATAAAAGATAAAAAATCGCCAAACCCTATTTCCATACTTTCTGTTGTTACAAACAATGACGAAGCCGAAAAAAACATTGTAAAAACAAGAAATAAATTGGAAGATTACGTTCGTCAAGCATCAGCCTCCGAGACCAACGTAAACGTCATAACCACAATAGATCACAATGTTGCCAGCGGAATAGCCAGAATATCTCGCGAAATTATGGCAGACCTAATTGTTTTGGGCTGGCCCCGACCTAAAAAAGGGATTTTCGACAAGTTTTTAGGACGCAAAATGGATATACTTGTTAGCAATACCGATAAAGCTACGTTTATTTGCCACCTCGAAAAGCCACTAATCTTGCACAAGCGCATTGTTGTTGCCATACCCGAAATGGCAGAATATGAAAAAGGATTTGAGCAATGGCTAATAAAAGTTGCAACTTTGGCACAAGAACTAACAGTACCAATTCAGCTCTATTGTAGCTCTACGACAGAAAAAGCTGTGAAAAAAGTTCTGAAAGAAGCAAAACTATCTGCCACAACAAATAACTTAGAATTTAGCGACTGGGAAGACTTCTTGATTTTGGCTAGATATATTAGCGAAGATGATTTATTTATTTTAGTTTCGGCACGAAAGGGTACAGCATCCTATAACCTAATTCTAGAAAATCTACCTTCAAAACTTGAAAAACATTTCTTCACCAATAGCAGAATAATTCTATATCCAGCTCAAAATATTTCTAAAAACATCGACCTTTTAGACGATATAAATGCCGAATCCCTTAACAAAGGAATAGAAACCATCCAAAAAATTGGAAAAGGTATTGGGAATATCTTTAAAAATGAGTAGAGCAAAATTCTGTTTTTTTTTATTGACAAAATTGGGATATTTATTGTCTTGTTATTATCTTTGTGGCAATTATCAAAAATCTATTTTTTAAAACAATAATAAAATGGCTGGACATAGTAAGTGGTCAAATATAAAGGCAAGAAAAGGTGCTCAGGATAAGAAAAGAGCTAAAATTTTCACTCGTATTTTAAAAGAAATAACTGTTGCAGTACGAGAAAACGGTATGAACGGCGACCCCGAATCTAATCCGGCATTGCGAAATGCCATACAAAATGCCCGTGGTGTAAATATGCCAAAAAGCAATATCGACAAAGCCATTAAGAGAGCTTCAGGGGCAGACTCTAAAAGTTATGAATTGATGACCTTCGAAGGCTACGCACCACACGGTATTGCTGTTTTTGTGGAATGTATGTCCGACAGTCTGAACAGAACAGTGGGCATAGTTCGCTCAATTTACACTAAATATGGTGGCAGCTTGGGTACTAATGGTTCACTGGAGTTTATATTTGATCGCTTGGGAGTGTTTACCATATTGAGGGAAAAATTAGAAATGGATTGGGAAGAACTTCAGTTGGAACTAATTGAACATGGGGCAGATGTTTTTGAAGAGGAGGAAGAGGTCTATATGATTTACTGCCCATTTACAAAGTTTGGAAAAGTATCGGAAAAATTACGCGAATTAGGCGTGGAACCACAAAGCTCTGACCTAGAAAGAGTTCCCAATCACACAGAGGTGCTGGAAGTGGAACAAGCCTTAGCAGTTATGAAAATGATTGACGCTTTTGAAGATGAAGATGATGTGCAAAACGTATTCCACAACTTAGAGCTAACAGACGAACTTAGCGAAGCTTTGCAAAATCAGTAGGATATAAATATGGGTTATTTATATTTGTAGAGAAATTATTGCTTAATAATGAAAATTACCGAGACGAAATATTTTGAAGAATACTCTGATAGAAATGGGGCTAAAATTATTGATTCCATTAAGAATTTCGATTTTTCGGAAGAAAAAAGCAGTTTTGAATATCTTACCAAAGCCTCTGCTGTATATTCTTCAAATATAGAAGGAAACAGTATTGATTTGAATTCATATATGAATTATGAACTAAGCAAAGAGAAGTTTAAAAGCGGAAAAGAGATTGAAGAGATTGAGCAACTTATTAAGGCTTACGAATTTGCACAAACTAATAAGCTAACAGAGAAGAACCTACTAAAATCACACGAAATCCTCTCCAAACCACTCCTGATAAAGAGCAAACGAGGAAAATATAGAATTGAAGCTGTTGGCGTTTTCGGAAAATCAGGAATTAGCTATTTGGCTGTTGAACCTCAATTTGTCCAAGAGCAAATGACTCTGTTTTTCAAAGAATTGGATAAATTATTAAATAGAGAATTAAACAAAATTGAAGTTTTTTATTTTGCAGCATTAATTCATCTACGCTTTGCCCATATCCACCCCTTTCGTGATGGGAATGGAAGAGTTGCACGTTTGTTAGAAAAATGGTTTATTAGCGAAAAACTTGGTAAACAATTCTGGAAAATTCCATCTGAAGAATATTACAAAAACAATCAACAAAAATACTACGATTCTATTAATCTTGGTGTAAATTTCTACGTATTAAACTACGATAAATGTTTGCATTTTTTGGAAATGTTGCCAAATTGTTTGAGATAAAATTAGGCACTATAAAACAGCCCAATCTGACTTCAGATTGGGCTGTTTTATTACATCAGTTTTACTTCAATTTTTCAACTACTTTTATAGCTATTTCATCAAATTTTTTAGCTAAGATTGTATCGTTGGTCAAATATACGTTCATTCCATTGTCGGCAGCTTTTCCCAATTCGGCAACCAAAGGAAGTTGTCCCAAAAGCTCCGACTCAGTCTCTTCGGCTAATTTTGTGCCACCACCCTCGCCAAAGATATAATATTGCTCTTCGGGGTGAATGGAAGGCGTGAACCACGACATATTTTCGACAATACCCAAAACTGGAATTGTAAGTGGCTCAGTGTTGAACAGGTTAATAGCTCTTCGGGCATCTGCCAAAGCCATCTCCTGAGGGGTTGTAACAACTATAACACCCTGTGGCTTAACCTTTTGCGATATTGTCAACTGAATATCACCTGTTCCGGGAGGATAGTCGATAATCATATAATCTATATCCTCCCAATGTGTATCTTCAAAAAGTTGCTGTAAGGCTCCCGATGCCACCGGACCACGCCACATCAAACCTTTACTCTGATCGAAATAGAAGCCTATGGAATTCATCTTAACACCATATTTTTCTATTGGAACAATTTTCTCTTTTCCGTCCACCTCAACTCCGCTTGGCTTGGCTTTTTCTTCGCCAAACATTTTGGGAACAGAGGGTCCATAAATATCAGCGTCAACAATGGCAACTTTAAAACCTTGACGCGACAAAGCAACAGCTAAGTTTGTAGAAACAGTCGATTTTCCTACTCCTCCTTTACCAGATGCAACTGCAATGATGTGCTTTACATTTGGCAGTTCTATTTTTTCAAATATACTCATATTGTGTTTATTTTATTTTATTCTAAACTATTACATTAACATGATTAAAAGTCTATTGTTTTACAGATTTACAAAAATCTAAACTCTTTTTATGCTGAAATAGTTGTTTTAATTCTAAAGTTGTTTTAATTCTCCTTTTTTATACTTTTCGTATGCCTCTTTTATGGTGAGATTGTGGGCATCTACAAATATTTTCATTTCAAGTTTTTGAAGAGCTTTTGCAGCTGTTTCGCCAGGACCATTTCCTGTAATTAAAACATCCGGTTTAATCTCATACATTTTTTGTGCTGTGGCTGAACCTGCACCGTGGGCTTCATTTTTTACCGCCGAATTGTCGATAATTTCAACACTATCTGCTTCTTCATCGTAAACAAAAATAAATTCTGTTCTACCAAAACGGGCATCTATTTCCGAGCTCCACTCTTTTCCTGTTGATGTTAATGCTATTTTCATATCTTTTTTATTTTAATTAATTTCTGATTTTATTTTTTCCCAAGTATCAATAATTGTTTGCTTTATGGGAATTTCGTACTCTACTACAGTTTTAGCTTCGGACATAGCCTTTGCAAAATTTACATCGTAGGGTACTTTTGAAAGCAAAGTAATATCTTCCGACTCTAAAAATCTTTCTATTTTTTGGCTCATATCTTCATTTATATCATACTTATTAATAATACAAGATGAGCGTGTCCTAAATCTTTTAATTACAGCGTGTAGGCGTTCCAAGTCGTGCAAACCCGACACCGTTGGCTCTGTAACCAAAACCACATAATTTGCCCCCGAAAGTGACGACACCACTGGACAACCTATCCCTGGCGAACCATCTACAATGACATATTTTTTATTCTCTTTTTTGGCTATCTCTTTTGCCCTATTTTTCACTTCAGCGACTAATTTCCCAGAATTATCGGCACCTATATCCAATTTGGCATGCACCATTTTGGTATTACTCTTAATTTCTGAAATATAAAGTTCGCCCGACTTGCGTTTATGCATATTAATGGCTTCGCTTGGACAAACTTTTTCGCAATAGGCACAACCTTCGCAAGAGAGCATCTTTACTTTATATTCTCCATTGTGAAAAGGAATAGCATCAAATTGACAAACTTCGGAGCAAAGTCCACATTTTGTGCATAATTCCTGATCTATTTCGGCTAATTCTCCACTGTAAAATATCTTTGATTCATCAAAATTGGCTTCCAATAATATGTGTAAGTTTGCTGCATCCACATCGCAATCGGCGATAATAGCCTCTTGCTGTGCCAAAATTGCCAATGACGCCGAAATAGACGTTTTTCCTGTTCCGCCCTTACCCGATAAAACCACAATCTCTTTCATATCAATTCTTTATTATACGATTCAAATAATTTTCAATCTCTTTCAAGCTGTTTTTAAAGGAGTCTAACTTGTTATAGATTAATTCTCCTTTTGAGTAATATTTTGCAATTTCAACATCAAAGGGAATTTTGGCAATTAAGTCGATATTTTCCTGCTGACAATATTTCTCCACATCATCATTGCCCATGCCATATCTGTTGATAATAACGGCAAACTCTTTATCTAAAAAACGCATGGTTTCCACTGCCAATTTCAGGTCGTTTAGTCCAAAAGCTGTGGGCTCTGTAACAAGAATTACAAAATCCACATCTTCGGTGGCAGCTATCACCGGACAAGAAGTTCCGGGAGGCGAATCGTAGATTTTAATCTCTCTATTTTCATATTTTTCATCTACAATTTTATGAGTTTTGTTGATAAGGGGAACAGCTTGTTCTTCGCCAATATTTAATCTACTTTCTATTAAAACCAAGCTATCCGACTGATACTCAACAGTTTCACCCGTAGGATATTCCACCATAGGCAAAGCAGTTGTTGGACACAAACCCGAACATGCATAACATCCATGACAAAGCTCCTCGAAAACATTTATCACATCTATCATTTGCATTATTGCGTTAAACTTGCAGTTGGCTTGACATTCGCCGCACAGAATACATTTATCTTTATACCACTGCGGAACCATACGAAATTGCTTAGTCGTGTTTATGGGTTTCCCTTTTATAAAAAGGTTGGTGTTGGGCTCTTCCACATCAATATCGGCTAAAATCACGCTTCTTTTTTCGCTCAAATATTTTGTCAAATTTGTGGAGATTAATGTTTTTCCTGTTCCACCTTTTCCGCTGGCAATGGCTATTTTCATCTTATTTCTCTTTATATGTTTTATTGAAAACTACAAAATCTCCTTTTTCGACACCAATTGTTTTGGCTATTACATCACATTTTACCATCAACAGATAGAATATTCGGGGGTCATCTATATGGATTAAACCTTCTAAATTTCCCTGTCCTTTGGAGATTATTAAGTCTGCATTTTTGAATTGCTTTTGAAATTCTTCCGAAGATTTATCCAAAACTGTTGAAGGTGCATCATATCCGTTGGAGATTATTTTAGCAAAATCATCCATTTGAGTTTCCAATGCATCTTCCATTAGAACATCATTTAGAATGGGACCGCCTTTAACGGCGAAAATAACATTTTGATGTGCCACAGTTTCGATAAACAGCCTATCAAAAACAATTTCACCGGCATTATCGCCGAGATATAAAATTGATTTTGCATTTTTTACAGATTTCGTCAACTCATCAGAATGATCCAACGCAAACTTGTTGTTTATTACCTTTTCTATGGTTTTATTTACATCAAAATTGTGGTCAGCTCCAAAATCTATAATATTTCCTGCAATGGATAAGCGAAGAGCTAATTGAAATGGATTGTCAGATTTTGAGAGCTTTGGTTTCCACTCTTTCACAATTTCTGCTGCCAATTTGTTATACTTGTTTTTTTCTTCAAGGAATAAATCCTCAACTCCCGAAAGCTTTGAAAAGTAGGCACTCAGTTCTCTTTGCACCTCTGGCGTTGACAAATGATCGCCCTCCTCCATTAGTGTGTCATAGAAACTTTTGAATGCAATCTGAATTTCGTCAGACGCATTAAACTTCTGGAAAAGCCTTTCATAGGTTTTCCAGAAGCATTTTTTACAAGTCGATTCTAATTTTGGGCTACTATTTACATCCATGATCATTTTCGTCGTGGTTGCAATAATTTGCCACTAAATCTAATTTGTTGTCAATAAAGTCTTCAACTATTTCCTTGGGTGATTTTTGAGGTGCTCCCACAAAGGCATTAATTTTTTGCTCTTCGAAAAGCATTATTGCTCTCTCGCCCATTCCACCTGCTATTACGTCGGTAACTCCAAAACCAGCAATCCAGCGTGGATACAATCCTGGCACATGTTCTGGCGGTGTTTCTTCAGTAATATTAACAATTTTACCATCTACCACCTCTACGAAGGCAAATTTTTCGCAATGTCCGAAGTGTGCACACAACAGACCATTTACAGTTGGAATTGCAATTTTCTTATTCATAAGTTAATTTTTTTATTTAAGTTTTTCTTTCTTAAAAACATTTTTCATTTGGCTTGCAAAAC
>LSQX01185992.1_pt1 | contig 30896 bp, 29 predicted proteins | sample 654561 | NCBI WGS metagenome assembly LSQX01 (sample SAMN04489861, study PRJNA283612) | anaerobic digester metagenome | isolation source: 4 biogas reactors fed with cattle manure at either 37C or 55C with and... | place: Denmark: Kongens Lyngby | collected 2014 | reverse complement strand
ACATCGGCGACGAGCAGAGCATAGAACAAAGCCTAAGCACTTTTTCGTCCCATATGACCAACATAGTGGATATACTTAGACAGGCAGGCAGGGGTAGCCTTGTTCTACTGGACGAACTGGGTGCCGGGACCGACCCCACCGAGGGAGCAGCCCTGGCTATGGCGATACTGGACTACCTTCACGGTAAGGAGATCTGTACCATAGCCACTACTCATTACAGTGAGCTCAAACAATACGCCCTTGCCAAGGAGCGGGTGGAAAACGCCAGCGTGGAGTTTGACGTGGAAACCTTAAGCCCTACCTACCGGCTTACAATAGGCATCCCGGGCAAGTCCAACGCCTTTGAGATTTCAAAGCGGCTGGGTCTAAGCGAGAGGCTTATCGAAAACGCTTCCATGTACCTTTCCGGCGAGGATGTCAGGTTTGAAGACATTATCGGGGACTTGGAGAGGAACAAAAAAGAAGCCGAGCAGGAAAAGGAATGGGCGCAGCGCTTGAGGCAGGAAGTGGAGAAGGTTAGGGCAGATTACAAGCAGAAGGTTAAGCAAATTGAGGAAAGACGGGAAAAGATGCTGTATACGGCTAGACTGGAGGCCAAGCAAATACTTGAAAGGGCCAGGGAGGAATCGACGGAACTGATCAAGGAACTAAGAAGCCTTGCCGACATTGAGAGCGCGGAGAGGAACAGAAGGATTGAGCAGGTAAGGCAAAAAATACGGTGGGATATAGAAAAACTGGAGGAGGCTATGAGTACCGGTATAATGGAAGAGCGTGCCGCCAAAGAGCCTAGGGACCTAAAACCCGGCGACCCGGTCAGGGTACTAAGCCTGGGGCAGAAAGGTACCCTGCTGGAAAAATACGACGATGGCGAAGCGCTGGTGCAGGTAGGCATTATGAAGATAAAGGTAAAGCTAGGCAACCTGGAGAAGGTGGAAGAGGAAAGCTTGCCAAGGGAAACCAAACCCAGTACCAGGTCCCTGTCAAAGGCAGCTACCATTTCAGCCCAAGTGGATGTGAGGGGACAGGTCCTGGAGGACGCAATGATAAATGTGGATAAATATCTTGACGATGCCCACCTTTCCGGCCTAAAACAGGTGGTAATAATCCATGGGAAGGGCACCGGCGTACTAAGGAGTGGCATACAGCAGCTCTTGAGGTCCAACCGGTATGTGGCCTCATTCAGGAGGGGCAGCTTCGGGGAAGGCGGGGATGGCGTTACGGTGGTGGAGTTAAAGTAGCGGTTATTTAAAGGCATTTTCGACTTCTTCTTCTATTTGGCCGCTAACTGGGTTATAATTAAATTGGGATAATAAAACATAAAATAAACAAGGGGAGGGTTCCTATGAAAACCAGAAAGTTAGTTATGATTCCAGGCCCAACTCCCGTGGTAAGGTCTATACAGGACCAGATGGGCAGGGAGACAGTGGCCTTTGGAGACCCCGAATTCGTAAAGGACTTTAAGGAGCTTCTTGAGGATTTGAAGGACTTGTTCAGGTGCAGCGGTGAAGTTTTCGTTGTTGCGGGTAGCGGAACCATGGGTATGGAAATGGCTATAGCCAATACGACGAAAAAGGGCGATAATGTACTTGTAGTTTCTCATGGTTTTTTTGGAGACAGATTTATAGAATTGGGCAAAAGAAAAGGCCTTAACGTGGATATATTATCCAGCGAGTGGGGCGAGATAATTCCGGTAGAAAAAATAAAGGAAAAGCTGGGCGAGAAGAAATATGCCGCCATGACGGTTACCCATGTGGATACCTCCACGGGGGTTTGCGCGCCGGTGGCCGAAATTGGGAGGGTAATGAGGGACTTCCCGGATACCATATACATAGTAGACGGTGTCTGTGCGACCGCAGCCGAGCCAGAATACGTGGATGACATGGGCATAGATATACTATTTACCGGTACCCAGAAAGCCTTTGGAGTCGCTCCCGGTCTTACAATGCTGTGGGCGAGCCAAAGGGCAATGGAGCGGCGTAAAGAGCTAGGGGCCATAGCGGAATATTTTATTGATTTCGAAAAATGGCTCCCCATTATGAAGGACCCGTCCAAGTACTATGCAACACCGGCGGTTAATATGGTATGGGCGCTTAAAGAGTCGATTCGGATTATCAAAGAGGAAGGGCTGGAGGATAGGTATCAAAGGCATAGAAAGGACGCTGCTGCAATGCAGGCGGCCCTTGAGACACTGGGCTTCAAAATACTGGCCAATGAAAGCTACAGGGCGGTTACACTATCCAACCTGGTTTATCCCGAAGGCATAGACGATGCCAAGTTCAGGGCCCTTCTGGCGGAGGAAGGCATAATGGTAGCCGGTGGACTGGGAGCCTATGCGGGTAGGATGTTCCGGCTGGGACACATGGGTAACATTGACAAACATGATTTAGTTTCAGTAATAGCCACCATAGAAAGGGCCCTGTATAGGGTAGGCATGCCGTTGGAACTTGGAAAGGGAGTTGGAGTGCTACAGGAAATGCTGCTTAAGTAAAGAATTAAAGGGCTGCCGGTCCTTGACCCGGTCGGCGGCCCTTTATGACAAAGGTATAACATGGGGACGGGGTTGTTGTCACAAGGGGATAAGTGGTGTTAAAGAGTAGTTACAGGCGGTTTTACGCAATAAAAATAGCAGTACTTAGCGATATTTCCACCGCAATACAGTTGATTTTTTATCGTTTTTCAGTTATACTACTGTGGTAGCACTGCGGTAATACTATGGTAGTACCGCGTTAATAATGTGGTAGCAATTGAAAGACCGGGGTGTGGCTCAGTTTGGTAGAGCGCTGCGTTCGGGACGCAGAGGCCGGAGGTTCAAATCCTCTCACTCCGACCATCAAGATTTGACTTTCGGACGGTTAGTTGTTGTCCGAAAGTTTTTTTATTAAAGGTCCTCTTCAGTTAGAATTTCAATTCCGTTTTGTTTTAGCAGGGTGGCGGTTATGCCGTCTCCTTCAATAATCTTTCCTGTAAAACTTCCGTCGTATATCTTGCCGCAACCGCAGGAGGGGCTCCTTTGTTTGAGGATGGCCTTTTTGGCACCGGCAGCCTTGGCGATTGCCAGGGTTTTTCGTGCACCGTCGGTGAATTTTTCGGTAACGTCCCGGCCGTCTTTGGCATAAACCCGGCCGTTTCTAATCTCGCACGGCATCCGCGGTATGGAAAGGCCGCCTAAAACTTCCGGACAAACCGGTAGCAGTTCTCCTCGCATTACCCTTTCTTTTAGGTCTTTGTTAAGATTGTTTTTTCCGTTGTATTTGCAGTTAATACCACAAAGACATGCGCTTACTATATCCATTTGCATACCCTCTTTGGCTATATTTACTGTTACATGTTTATCATTTCCATCCCGCAACGGAAAATCCTCCATTATTAGTACTTGATATAATGCCAGGGCGTCCGGGAAGTTGCCGGTGAAGTGGGGCGGCACCGGTGTAATAGTGGCGCAACCGGAGCCGGTAAGCGTAGCGAGAGCTTCTGCCATGTTTTACAGGGTGATAGCAAGTATAGTGCATGGTACAATTTAAAGGACGGCATAAGGGCAGGGGGACTTCAATGGATACAATATTAGAAGGAAGAGCTATTTTTGTAGCGGTGTCTATTCTGGCGCTGGCGCTTGTAACTATACTTGGCGGATTTTACTCCGCTCCGGCGGATGAAGGCTTGGCAGGCTCCGGAGAAGAGGAGATGGCAGAAAACCATCTGCTGCGTAGCGGTTTTTTATCCATGGTAAAGGTGATAGCGGGGGCGGAAGACACCGAAGGGGCAAGAGGACCCGTTAAAAAACCGGGATACGGGAAGTCTTGGAACCGACAGCAGAACGAGGACGATACCGGGTCTGCGGGCGAAGGCCAGGATGACAGCGAGCAACCCGGGAGCCAAAACGAAGATGATACATACGGGAAGGATGACGGCAAATCTCCGGGCTCCAAGGCGGGCAGCCGGTATATACTTGGTTTCTATGTGGACGATGAATATATTCACCCCAGTTCCTACGACAGGATGATTACGTACGGCAAAAGCATTAGCGCCGTGGCACCATTCTGGTACAGGCTTTCTCCAACGGACGGAAGCAAGCTTCAGGAGCACCACCCCGAGGACGGGTTTACCGCGCAGGAAATGAAACGGATAATTGCCAAGGCCCATGACCAGGATATGGAGGTGCTTATGCTTATACACAACCTGCTGTACGGCGGCAAAGCCAACGGCAAGGAACTGGCAAAGAAGATGTTGGCCAGCAAGGAAAGCCGCAAGGTTTTTATTGATAACGTGGAGAATATTGTCGACCAATTCAATTACGACGGAATAAACATTGATATTGAGAGCATATACGTTTCGGACAGGGACCGGTTCTCAGCGCTTATTAAGGAACTGTATGGGAGGCTGTCGCCCAAGGGATACAAGATAACCGTTTGCGTACCGGCGAAGACAACCGACAATTTGAAAAATACCTGGTCAGGGCCCTTTGACTATAAAGAAATTGCCCGATATTCGGATTATGTGGCAATAATGACCTACGACGAGCACGGGTATTCCAGCGGCCCGGGGCCGGTGGCTTCCTACAACTGGGTGAGAAAAGTGATGAAGTATGCGGTGGGGCAAATGCCGGCACACAAGATACTGATGGGTATCCCCGGTTATGGTTTTGACTGGACGGTGGGCAAAAAGGGTGCGCGGTACATCTCCTATGCCCAGGCGACAAGCATTGCATCCTCCAGTGGAGCAAGTATTAAGTGGGACGATACCGCCAGGGTACCCTATTTTAAATACCGTGAAAACGGCCAGTCCCACGAGGTATGGTTCGAGAGCAAATACAGCCTGGAGCACAAGCTGGATATTGTCGAGGAGTACAATATTGGCGGTATCGCGCTGTGGAGGCTCGGCCTTGAGGACGCCGGGGTGTGGGACGTGATTGAAAAGCGTATTACAGCAATAAAATAGGCACGGAGCACCAACTCTGCATGTTTTAGATATATAAATTTGGCTTCATGAATACCCGCTTCATGAAGCCTTTTGTGTCTAAGTAATCGGGTCTTCCTTCAGCAATGAAACGAGGATAATCTCATCGGGTTTACGAAACGGTTCCCCTTTCTTTGGGGAAGGCCTCGTATTCCCTTGAATCAATTATCTCTTTAATATGCTGTACTACCTGCCAGATTTCATGGTAGGAGGTATAGAGGGCAATTGGTGCCAGGCGTATTACGTTGGGGAAACGGAAGTCCGGTACAACTCCCCGTTTTTTGAGGGCTGAGTTAATTCTTATGGCTTCACTGTCGTGCTCAAGCGCCACGTGGCCGCCTCTGCGGCTGGGATCCCTGGGGGTTCCAATTTTGAAATTATAGGGCTCTCCTGTAAGCAAGTTGTCTATAAGAAACATGAGATACTCTGTTTGGTTTAGGGACTTTTTTCTTATGTTATCTATACCGGCCTCAGTGAATATTTTCATGGACCCATGAATCGGGGCTGTGCTAAAGAGATGCACCGTCCCAATCTGCCAGGCTCCGGCATCCGGCGCCGGCCTAAAGTCCGGGTCCATATCAAACTGTTTCGATTTGTTATATCCCCACCAGCCCCAAAGCCCCGGGGCCTTGTCAAAGTGTTTGCGGTTTACATATAAGCTGGCGGTGGCTCCCGGGCCGCTGTTTAAGTATTTGTAATTGCACCAAAAGGCAAAGTCCGTACCCCATTCGGAAAAGCTGTGGGGCACAGCCCCCACCGAATGGCAGCAATCAAATCCTATTATGATGCCCCGTTTATGGGCCTCCGCCGTAAGGTATTCTATATCAAGCAGCTGGCCGCTGCGATAAAGCACCGATGGCAGCACCGCCAGTGCAACGTCATCGGTCATTGCTTCTACCACGTCATCTTCCTCTATGGTTTTTCCGTCCCGGCTCTTAACAACCACCGCGTGTTTTGCGGGGTCAAGGCCGTGCAGCAGCAACTGGCTGTCTATGGCGTACCGGTCGGAGGGGAAATTTAGCTCATCCATAAGTATTTTGGTCCTGCAGCCCTTGGGCTTAAAAAAGGTGCAAACAAGGTTGTGAAGGTTAACGGTGTTTGAGGAATGGACAATTACTTCATCTTCCTGTGCCCCCACAAGGTAGGCCTGTTTTGCACCCAACTCCTCAGCAAAGGTGAACCAGGCAGGCTCTCCGTCCATCCATCCGTCTATGCCAAGCTCCCTGAAGTCCCTAAGGGCGCTTAGCAGTGATTCTTCGGCATCCCTTGACAGGAGACCGAGGGAATTACCGTCCATATAGATTTTGCCATTGGGTATATAAAACCGGTCTCTGAAATGTTTTAGCGGGTCGTTGCTGTCAAGGAGCAGGGAGCACTCTTTAGCAATATTAAACTTATTCAAAATAAGGCACCTCCATTTAATCAGGTTACAGATCACAGGTACTAGGTGCTAGGTATTAGGGCGCAGGTCGCAGGTACCAGGCACCAGATCACACAGGTATTCTCCTCTGCGGAATGACCTCATCAGAATTCTTCTGTGACCAGAAAATGTCCTTGTTAAGGTCACATACACTACGAACTACGAACTACCAACTACGGACTACCAAGCTACCACCTATTCTAAATTATAACAGCAAGGCAGGAGAGGAGCAAACAAAATGTAAAGTAAGAAGGGAATAAGACCTTGCTGGGAGAATAGGTATTATGTAATTATCAAAATCTGGATAAACAAGTACAACCGGTAAAAAGTGGGGATATTGGGATTTTGTGTTGAGAATTTAGAATGATTAGGGAATGGATGGGATGTGGGAGTGAACAAAAACCTTTTGGGAAGCATTCTGGTACTAGTATCAGCGGCGGGGTTTGGAATAATGGGTATCGCCGCTAAAATTGCCTATGCCGAAGGTGCAAACGCTGTTTCGGTGCTGGTAATGAGATACATTACTGCCACGTTACTAATGTGGATTTATAACGCGCTTACCGGCAGGTTAAAACAGGCCCGGGTGGAAAGGGGACAGCTTGCCAGGGTCTTTGCGCTGGGCGGCCTTTTCTATGCTGTGACCTCGGTATGTTTCTTCTTGTCGCTAAACTTTATACCCGCCTGCGTGACGTCCATGGGCCTATACCTGTACCCGGTGCTGGTAAGCCTTTATATGCTCATCTTTGCAAAAGAAAGGATGGGATACGCCCAGCTGGCGGCCCTTTTCATGGCATTTTCAGGGACCGCAATGGTGGTATGGGCTCCGGGTATTTATATAAATTTTATAGGGGTGCTGCTTGCGCTGGCGGCGGCGGGCTGCTATTCGGTGTACATAGTACTGCTGGGGGGAGATTTTGCCGGGCCGTTAAGAGACTTGGACCCGATTGTGGTTTCCTCCTATATAGTCACCTCCGCTGCTATAACCATGACGATAACGGGCTTTTTTGCCGGGCAGCTATACAGCAGCATGACACTCAAGGGCTGGATAGCGGTAATAGCCATAGCTTTTTTTTCAACTGCCCTTGCAATCATTACATTTTACCTGGGAGTGAAGGAGGTAGGCCCTTCCAAGGCGGCAATCCTAAGCACATTTGAACCGGTGGTCACCGTTGCGCTGGGAGTACTGGTGCTGAAGGAAGTCCTAAGCCTGGTGCAATTTGTGGGGATATTATTGGTTTTAACGGCGGTGGTAATGATAAACCTCGCTGCGGCGCGTCAGAAGGAAACAGCGGTGCAAGAGAAAATCGCAGGGCCGCAATAGACCGGGCGGAGGCTTTTGTATATAATAGTAACAAAGCTATTTTAAAGGAGGGGAAGCAATGGGCTTTTGGGAAGAATTGAGCGGAAAAATTTCACGGGGAACAAAGACCCTTTCACAAAAATCCAGTGAATTGTTCGATATAGCAAAGGTAAAGCTGGATATTGCCTCTGAAAAGGATAAGATAGGAAAGCTGTACGAGGAAATTGGCAAGTCTGTTTACCGGGACTATAAAGGGGGCAATCTGAAGGAAAAGCAGGTGATGGACAAGTGCCAGTTAATAGACGAAATAAACTATAAGATAAACCGGCTAAACCGCAAGGTCATGCAGATAAAAGGGGGCACGGTATGCGGAAATTGCGGTGAGGCGGTGGATTCCTTACAGCAGTACTGTCATATGTGCGGCAGGAAACTCGAAAGGTTTACCAGGGTTATTGAGGAGGAGGACGACTTCAGGGTTGAGGTGTCAAACGGCTCGGTCTGCGGTGAATGCGGAGCCCTGGTTCAGGAAGGGTCCGAGTTTTGTCCCTCCTGTGGCAAAAGGATATAACTTTCCCGGCGAAGGCCGGGCTTTTTTATTGGGTAATATTTAGCCCAAAACTACATATTTTGTAAGGAGGTCCGATGAAGGGGGTAGGTATATGGGGGAGAGTGAAAGGGTTGTAGAAAGAGTGCGGGAATACTTCGACAATCGGTACAGAGCCCTTGGAAGTGGGCAGGAGGTCTACTTTGGGGGACTTTGTTCCGGAGATGCCATGGGAGCGGAGGAAAAAAGGTTTTCTGCAGAAATCGAAAGAGCAAAGGCGGTGGGGCTTTGCTATAGGGACTGGGAGTTCTCGCTGGATTTTTTCAGGGTTTGGGTAAGCTGCGGCCGGGCGTGGGTTGGACTTAAGGAAAATCACCGGGTAGTTTTTCAGATTACCCCGGACACTGTATCCGTTATGAAGGGTATGCTGCACACTCTTACCTTGAAAAAAACAGGTACTAAGTGGTATATTACTTACCACGAGTACAGGGATGAAATGAGTGTAGCTTCGGTCCGCCAGCGCTTTTCCAAGGAGCCAGGGTTCCATTGGCTCTGCTCTTCCTTTAGCAAGGGGAATCTGCCTGTGTTGGGCTTTGGTAGGTACGACCGCGATGCCGCTGTCCAATACGCGCATCGGTGGGCATTGGACAGGAATCCAAGGTATTACGACTTTGAAAACCTGGGTGGGGATTGCACCAACTTCTGTTCCCAGGTTCTCTATGCCGGGGGGTGCCCTATGAATAACACAAAGGAAGTCGGCTGGTACTATTATAGCCTTAATAACCGAGCTCCCTCCTGGACAGGGGTTGAGTTTTTCTACCGCTTTGTCACCGGCAACAGAGGAACCGGCCCTAGGGTCCGTGAGGTAACTCCTTCTGAGATTGAGCTGGGGGATGTGATTCAGCTTGACTTTTCTCATGATGCGGCTTTCAACCACTGTCTTATAGTTGTGGCAAATCCGGAACCGGGAAATATAAACAGGATACTCATTGCCTGCCACACCGTTGACAGGGATAACTACCCTCTTGTATATTACAACTGGAGGTCGATAAGGTATTTGCACATTACCGGTTACGGACGATAGGTCCTACCAAACCCGACCTCTTGGGCTGCGGAAAAGGCCGCTTTCTTCGATATCGTCATAAGGGCCTTTCCAGTTCCAACTGGTCGCTGTAATTCTCATAGAGCTCCCACATTGGTGCCTCCAGGTTGGGTCTTCAAAAAGTAACCGGCAGTTTCGTGGCGTCCCGAGCCTCACGGCGGCTAATCATGTAATTGTGGGCAACAAAGAATATATCTGATATAATACCTGATACAGGATTTTTTTTAAATGGGGGTGTGCCCTTGGAAATATTCTTGACAATCAGCCTGGCAGTCCTTGTTCTGCTGCTATTGCCGGTAAGGCTGCACATAAGTGCAGACAATTTCGGGGAACTGTGCGGGGCATTTAAGGTTTCCTACGGATTTCGGCTTATTTCCTATGACTACAGCAGTCACGGTAGCTACAGTAGGTCTGCTGTCCGGGTGCTCGGCCTTACCATATCCGGTTTCGGAGTGTCGGAAAAGGACACTTCCAGGAAAAGGGATAAAAAAGGGGTACATTCCCGGGAACTAAGGTGGTTTAGGAAACTGCGTCCCTATCTTCCGGGCATAATAAGGGATATACTTTATGCGATAAAGGGGAAGGAAGCATCAGTCCATCTAAAACTAGGATTTGATGACCCGGCTTATACCGGTATGGCGGCTGGTCTTATGTCATGCGTCACAGGCCGTTTGGGCGAAACGGTGCGGTATACCCCGGATTTTTCCGGTGAGAACTTCGAGGTAGATTTGCGTATTTATGGGGTAATAATACCAATAGCAATGATTTTTATTGGGATTAAATACTTAACGATATACCTTTGGGATAGGATCCCAGGGATAAGAAACGTAAAGGGAGGTAGAAAATATGAATTTAACGGATAATCTAAAAACTATTTTTCAGGAGATGGAGGACTTTTTGACCACCAAGGCAGTGGTGGGAGAGCCCATAGAGGTAGGTGGTGTAACCCTCATACCGGTGATTAATGTCACCTTTGGGATGGGTACCGGCGGCGGAACCGGTGAAGGGGTAAAGGCCAATACGGGACAAAAAGGCGGTGCCGGTGCAGGCCTGGGGGCAAAGATTTCGCCCACCGCGGTTATAGTAATAAAGGAGGGCGACATATCCGTTATACCTATAAACGGTACCGTTGGCCTGGAAAGGCTTATCGACATGGTGCCGGATATTGTCAAAAAGATTAAGATAAAAGCCGGTCAGGGACAAAAAAAGGAACAGAAAAAAGACCATGTTAAGGTGAGGTAACGCCGGGCTGGGCTTGGCTTTGGAGTTTTGCCAGCTGCATAAGGATGGTGTAACGATGAATATAGAGGACAGATACATAAACGCCGTATCCGCCCGGTTGATAGATTCTATGGCTTTCTCGGTGCTGGAGGTGGAGGGCCAGCAGGGGCTTTCTGCCCTGGTACGCAGAAGGGGCCAGAACTTGGAACTTATATTTTTTGCGGGGCAGGAAGGTCTTTTGGACTTTTTTTACTTTCATCAGATACCCAGAGTAAGAGAATACATGAACCGTTTAAGGTGTAACCGGGCTATGGTCGTGAATCTATTTCCCGGAAGGGCGGGCAGCAAATACAGCCCATACATACCACAGGGTGTGGATGACGATATGGAGGTATCCAACCTGTGGGTTGATATTGAAGGGGGAACGGTAGAGGGGGATACCTCCAACTTAAAAAGGCTGGAGGTAATGCTAAGGGAGTACGCCGATATTTCAAGGCTGGAGCGGTATACCCCCGTTGACCTGAAAGCTATCCAAAGGGTGGATGTGGATGCAAAGCCGATAGTAACCCGTTGGATAATAGCAATAAACGTACTTATGTGGGTACTTATGACCCTGGCGGGAGGCTCCACCAACATAGGGGTACTCATCAGGTTCGGGGCAATGTTCAGCCCCCTTGTATTAAGAGGTGAATACTGGAGGTTTGTAACCCCCATGTTTCTTCATGTGGGCCTTATGCACCTTGCCTTCAATTCCTATGCCCTGTATAATCTGGGAGGGCTGGCGGAGAGAATATACGGAAGGTATAGGTTTATTATTATCTATGGGGTTGCCGGTGTCTGCGGCAGTTTCTTCAGTTTTCTGTTTACACGGGCAGTATCTGCCGGGGCTTCGGGGGCAATATTTGGGCTGCTGGGAGCGCTACTGTATTTCGGCAGAAAGAGGCCGGGGGTTTTCAGGAGAAGTTTTACGACAAACCTTGTAACCATACTTTTGATAAACCTCTTTATAGGTTTTTCAAATCCGGGTATAGACAATTTTGCTCATCTGGGAGGCCTTGCCGGCGGATATATTTCTGCCCGGATTCTTCTTAAAAGGTCCGGCAGCTAAACCCAAAAACATAGGGCAGTCAAATATATACAACGCGTTTAAAACTGTTGTCATCCTGAGCGACATCCTTTGTCATCCTGCCTGAGCTAAGCGAAGGACCTTGCATAACGGTTGTCATCCTGAGCGATAGCGAAGGATCTTATGCCTGATTGCGAAAGATTCTTCACTACGTTCAGAACGGCAAAGCCGGATTCTTCGGGCTCCGCTTCTTAAGAATGACAGGTAAAGGAGTGTAATGCTATTAGTGCGTTGTATATAGAACCGGCGGCTATGCATTAAGTATTAAACGGGAGAAAACAATATGGCGATATATGCGATTTCCGACCTTCACCTGTCTAAAGCCGTTGATAAACCAATGGATGTTTTCGGAGGTGAATGGGAGAATTACATGGATAAGCTTGAGGAAAACTGGATCAAAACAGTAGCTACGGAGGACTGGGTGCTGGTCTGCGGCGACCTGTCCTGGGCTACATACCTTGTTGAGGCGACGGCGGACTTCAGTTTTTTGCATTCTTTGCCCGGGAGAAAGATACTGTGCAAGGGAAACCACGACTACTGGTGGACAACGCAAAATAAGATGAATAAGTTTATGGACGAGAAGGGATTTGACAATATTTTTTTCCTACACAATAATAGTTTTGTATGCCAGTCGGTGGGCGTATGCGGCACCCGGGGCTGGCTAAGCCCCGACAGTCAGGGGTTTACGCAGCACGATGCGAAAATATTCAATAGGGAACTGGGACGGCTGGAACTGTCCCTTAAAGACCTGGAGGATAAAGACTATGACGAAATAGTGGTTATGCTACACTATCCGCCCTTTTATCCGGGCGGAGGTTCAAGGGACCTACTGGACATACTGAAGGGCTACGGGGTTGCAAGGTGTATTTATGGTCACCTCCACGGTAAGGCACTCCAGGACGCTGTGGAGGGTATCGTGGAGGGCATAGAATTTATACCTACCTCATGCGACAAGCTTGATTTCAAGCCGGTGAGGCTGTATTGACTGTATAAACGTGGGAAGGATAAAGATTGGTACCCCGTCCGGGGACCTGCCTTGGAGGAAAAATGAGTTGTGTAAACAAAGGTACAGGGCCTATTCGCAATACCTGAAGGAAAAACACGGATGCAAGGTGTACAAGTTGCCGGTAAATCTGCCTGTTACCTGCCCCAATAGGGACGGCGGGTTGGGGCGCGGGGGGTGCATTTTTTGCGGCCAATCCGGGGCGGGGTTTGAGTCTTTGTCGGAACAGATGCCGGTAAAGATCCAGCTTGATAAGAATATGAAGTACATAGGCGAAAAATACGGCGCTAAAAAATTCATTGCCTACTTTCAGAACTTTTCAAACACCTATATGCGTCCCGATAGGCTGGAGGCTTATCTGTACCAGGCCGAAACACCGGGCATAGTGGAAGTATACATTTCCACCCGGCCGGACTGTATAAGCCAAAGGCACCTTGAGGCGGCAGGCCGTTTCAGTGAAAAGACCGGAATAGAGGTTACCTTTGAACTGGGGCTGCAGACGGTTAATTACCATACGCTGGCAAAGCTGAACAGGGGCCACAGCCTTGCGGAGTTTATTAACTGCGTTTTAATGGTAAGGGGTGCTGGCTTTGGTGTGTGTGCTCATCTTATACCCGACCTGCCCTGGGATAGTATGGAAGACGTAGTGGAAAGCGCAAAGGTGCTGTCCGCCTTGGGCGTCGGGCAGGCGAAGCTTCATTCCCTCTATATAGTAAAGGGGACAGAACTCGCCCGGCTTTACAGCGAAGGCCGGGTGCGGTTGGTTTCTATGGAGGAATATGCCCAAAGGGTTATTGCATTTTTGGAACACTTAGGTCCGGATATTGTGATACAAAGGCTTATAGGCAGGGCACCGGAGGAGGAAACCCTTACGGCAAACTGGAATACCAGTTGGTGGAAAGTAAAAGAATATATAGAAGCACAGATGGTCGCAATGGATACATGGCAGGGAAAAAGGTTCGATTATCTCGGGGGTAAAGCGGTGCGCAAGTTCCTGTGAGGCAGAAAAACTCGGAGGGATTTGGTTATGAAAAGGCTAATTATTGCAGCTTTGGTTCTTGCCGTTATTGTGTCAGGATGTATAGCGAAAAGGGGTGAGGATACGCCTCAGCAGGAACCGCCGGTGGCAGAAAATCAAAAATCTGCCGTGGAAACGCTTGTGGAGGGCATGACGCCGAAGGAGAAGGTCGGCCAGCTTTTTATGGTGGGGATGGAGGGTACGGAACTGGACCGGGACACCGCCGCGTTTCTTAAGGAATACAGGATAGGCGGTGTGGTACTTTTCGGGCGCAACATTCAAAGCCCAGGGCAAGTAAGCGTATTGACCGATAGGTTGCGGGACCTAAAAAGCGGTCCCGGCGGTGTCGGCATGCTTATTGGTACGGACCAGGAGGGGGGACGGGTGAATCGGCTACCGGGGGAGCAGGGAAAATTCCCATCCGCCAGGAAACTGGCTGCGAACAATGACCCTAACAAGGTGAAAGAGGCCGCCGAACAGATGGCTCTTCAGCTTAAGGAAATGGGGATAAACCTAAACTTTGCACCGGTGCTGGATGTAAACAGTAACCCCGACAACCCAGTAATTGGGGATAGGGCCTTTGGGGACACCCCCGATGTAGTTTCCCGGATGGGAATGGCCTTTATGCAGGGCACGCTGGACCAGGGAGTGATACCGGTGGCAAAGCATTTCCCCGGGCACGGGGATACCGGGGTAGATTCCCATACCGACCTTCCGGTGATTACCTATTCGATGGACAGACTGGAGAGCTTTGAACTACTACCCTTTGGGGAGGCGGTAAAGAAAGGGGTACCGGTGATTATGAGCGCCCATATTCTGCTGCCGGAGATTGACGGGAATTACCCTGCCACGCTGTCACGTGCCGTAATAAACGGGATACTGAGGGAGAGGATGGGATTTGACGGCGTAGTAGTGTCCGATGATTTGGACATGGGGGCTATTACCGGCCTTTATAGCCCCGGTGAGGCCGCCGTCACAGCTCTTAAGGCGGGAGTTGATATGCTTCTTATAGGGCACAGCAGGGAAGGAATGGTTGAAGCCTTCGATGCGGTGGTGAATGCGGTGGCGGATGGTGACATAGCCCCAAGTGTTATTGACGGGGCGGTTAAGCGAGTGCTGCGTCTCAAGGAAGAATTCGGCCTTATTGAAGACTAAATGCTAAATCCAATCTCGCCTCCCACCTCTCACATCGCAATAAGCATGTGTCCCCATTCCTTATACAGAATATGTTATAATATAAGCTGGCTAATAAAAATACGTGAAAGAAGGTAATAAACGATATGAAAATAGGGCTCACGGGCCTTCCGACGGTGGGGAAGACCACTTTTTTTAACTTGCTTACCCATTCCAACCTGGAAACAAACGCGTTCTCCTCCGGCAAAACCGAGGCCCATGTCGGGGTTGCAAAGATACCCGATGAAAGGGTGGATTTTCTGTCGGAAGTATACAAACCCAAAAAGACAACCCACGCAACAATGGAGTTGATTGACCTGCCGGGGCTGGTAAGGGGTTCAAGCGCCGGGATGGGCATGGGCAACCAATTCCTTGAGTCGGTACGAAGGGTAGATGCCCTTGTCCAGATAGTAAGGGCCTTCAAAAACGAAAACGTAGCCCACGTAGAAGGGGGTATAAACCCCCTAAGGGATATCGATACCATAAACGCGGAGCTTTTGCTGGCGGACCTTGGAATTATTGAGACCAGGATAGAGAGGATAGAAGGCTCCAAAAAAATAAACAGCGCTACCAGGGCGGAACTGGAGGTGCTCAAAAAATGCATGGCAGCCCTTGAGGAGGAACTGCCCATTTATTCGCTGGATTTAAGCGACGAGGAAAGGGAGCACCTTAAAACCTTCAACTTCCTTTCAGTCAAGCCCATGATGCTGGTAATAAACATAGACGAGGAGCAACTGGCCTCGGGGGAGTACCCCCAGAGGGAGGAACTGTACGAGTATTCCCGGGAAAAGGGTATGCCCATAATGGAGGTCAGCGCGCAGATGGAGGTGGAGATAGATAGGCTTGAAGAGGAGGATAAAAAGCTTTTCATGGAAGAAGTGGGAATAGCCCAGCCGGGGATAGACAGGCTGGCGATGACTACATACGGGTATTTTGGTCTCATCTCTTTCCTGACCACCGGTGAGGATGAAGTAAAGGCCTGGACTGTTAAGAAGGGGACCACCGCCCACAGGGCTGCGGGCAAGGTGCATTCGGATATAGAGAGGGGCTTTATAAGGGCGGAGGTGGTAAAATACGACAATTTAAAACAGCTTGGTTCAATGTCCAAGGTAAAGGAAAAGGGGCTTTACAGGCTTGAGGGCAAGGATTACGTAGTACAGGACGGCGATATAATCAATTTTAGGTTTAATATATAATTTTTTGTAAAGGGTGGCTTTGATGTGAGAGAGATAGCAGCTTTGGCGGCAGGGTTCCTGTTAATTATTGTTATGATTTTCAGAAAGGTTAACATTGGAACAACCATGCTGACAGCATCTATTGTAATGGGACTTATGGCGGGTTTTGGCCCCTTGAAGGTGTTAAACGTACTATTTGCTTCAATTACCGAAGAGGCAACCATCCGACTGTTGACGGTGGTCATTATTATAAGCATTCTTAGCTATCTCCTTGAGAGGTTTGGGCTTCTAAATAAAATGGCCGATTCCCTTGAAGAGTTATTCAATAATAACTGGTTTTCACTGATGTTCCTGCCGCTGCTGGTAGGAGTTCTGTCGGTACCGGGAGGAGCTGTTATGTCGGCGCCTGTGGTGGACAGCGTGGGAGACAAGATGGGCATTGGAAACGTGCGAAAGGCGGCCATAAATGTGGCGTTTAGGCACTTTGCGTTTTTCCTGTTTCCTTTTTCAACAACTATTATACTGGCAACCCAAGTATCGGGAGTAAGCCCCTACACGATAATAAAATACAACGCTCCCATTGGCATAGTTTTTATAATAGCCGGGTATATGATTTTTATAAGGAACAGCGTAAAGGCTGCCGCAGCCGAGGCAGTAAGACCGAGTAAAGGATTGCCAAAAAGAATTGGTGAAGCCCTTATGTATACATCTCCCCTATGGGTGGGTATAGTGTTTAACCTAGCCTTTGGTCTGCCCTTTTCGCTGGCCTTGGCCCCAGGCATTGCCATTGCCTATTTCTTGGGGGGAAAAGATAAGGGCGGTTTTGTAAAAGGGATGTGGCAGGGTATAAATTGGAGTATGATATACGCCGTAGCCGGGATTATGTGCCTCCAGGGGTTTATTAGGCAGATGCCTTATATCGCGAAGTGGATAAACGACCTATTGGAATCCGGCATGGATATAAGAATGCTAATGGTTCTTTCTAGTGCATTTCTGGGTTTACTCACGGGAAACTGTACTGCTGTTTTGGGTATGCTGTTGCCGCTATTTTTACCCCTTGCCGGCGGTGCTTACTCGGAGGTGTATATTACTTCGTTGCTTTTTTCAGTATCTTTTGTGTTCTACTTTATTTCACCCATGCACTTATGCCAGGTATTTACCACCGAATACTTCAAGGTAAACGTTAAAGAGTATTATTGGGAATACAGGCTGTACTGGCCCATCCTTTTTCTGGCTATTATTGTATTATATTTTTTTGTTTATTAGTTTTGTATAGCTGAAAAAATTTTAATAATTCAAATTATTGTCTAAAAATGAAGGATTAATTCCTTGAATAAAGAATAACTATATATAACGTACTAATAGTACTACACTAATTTATCTGTCACTTAAGAGGCGTTCTTATCTGTCATTTTTAAGAAGCTAAACCCGAAGAATCTGACAACCGTTACACTGGGGATGACACACTAGGATACGTAAAGTATTAAATACATTCTATACTTAATGGAAGGAGCGATGTGATATGATAACGGATTTTGAAAAGCTGCTCCAAAGGGCAAAGATGCAAAGTACAATGAAGCTTGCGATAGCAGCGGCCCAGGATGAAGAGGTGCTTATGGCGGTGGATGAGGCGCACAGGCTTGGCATTGCGGAGCCAATCCTTGTAGGCGATGGGTCGTTGGTAAAGGAATTGGCCGACCGGCTGAAAATCGATATTGCCAAGTTTGAGCTTATTGACGCTCCGGACCCTAAGGAAGCTGCGCGGCAGGCGGTGGCCCTTGTGAGCAGCGGCAGGGCGCAGTTTGTGATGAAGGGGATTTTGGGTACCGCGGACCTTTTGAAGGCGGTACTGGATAAGGAGATAGGCCTACGGGGCAAGAATTTGCTAAGCCATGTAATGGTATACAAGGTACCGGCGTATCACAAGCTCATTTTCCTTACCGATGGCGGCATGAACATAGCCCCAACGTTGGAGGAGAAAAGACAGATAATTGAGAATGCTATCCAGGTGTGCACCGCCATGGGGTTGGAACAGCCTAAGGTGGCGGCCCTTACTGCGGTGGAAAAGGTAAGCGATAAGATGCAGGCAACGGTGGATGCGGCAAAACTAAGGGAGATGTCGGATGCGGGGGATTTCGGGAGTGCTATAGTGGACGGACCGCTGTCCTTCGACCTTGCCTTTAGCAAGGAGGCTGCAAAGCACAAGGGAGTGGAAAGCCCGGTGGCCGGCGAGACGGATGTCCTGCTGGTGCCTACCATCGAGGTAGGAAACGGCATAGGCAAGTGCATGACGTACTTTGCTTCTTCCCAGTCCGCCGGGGTGGTAATGGGGGCAAAGGCGCCGATAGTGCTTGTTTCCAGGGCGGATACCCACCAGGCAAAACTGTATTCAATAGCCCTTGGAAGCGTAGTGGCCGGGAAAATTTAACTGTGAAAGACTTGCGGTAATAATGTATAATTTTGTTTAAGCTTTGCTTTGCAGTCTATAAGTATAAACAAACATATTTTGTGAGGAGTGAGACGATTGAAGAAACTTCTATCCGGCAATGAAGCCATTGCCAGAGGCGCCTATGAGGCGGGTATAACGGTAGCTGCAGCCTATCCGGGCACACCCAGCACCGAAATACTTGAAAACATAGGACCCTATGAAGGGATATACGCAGAATGGGCGCCCAATGAAAAGGTAGCTTTGGAAGTGGCGGTGGGTGCTTCAATCTCCGGAGCCAGGGCACTGGCAGCTATGAAGCACGTGGGCGTGAACGTAGCCGCCGACCCGCTATTTACGGTGGCCTACACCGGTGTAAACGGCGGTCTTGTACTGGTATCGGCTGACGACCCGGGGCTTCATAGTTCGCAGAACGAGCAGGACAACAGGTATTACGCCAAGGCCGCGAAGGTGGCAATGCTAGAGCCCAGCGACAGCCAGGAGGCTAAGGACTTTGTGCTGGAAGCGATAAGGTTAAGCGAAGAGTTTGACGTACCTGTACTGCTGCGTGTGACCACAAGGATATGCCACAGTAAGGGATTGGTAGAGTTTGGGGAGAAAGAAGAAGCAGGCATTAAGCCCTATGAAAGAAACATGGGCAAATACATTGCAACACCGGCAAACGCAAGGAAATTGCACGTGTCATTGGAGGAAAGGCTTGAAAAGCTTGAGGAGAGAAGTAACAGCACGCCACTAAACTTCATCGAGTGGAACGACAAAAAGGTAGGCATAATAACAAGCGGCATAAGCTACCAGTATGCGAAGGAAGTGTTCGGCGACAGTGTATCCTACTTAAAGCTTGGCATGACCTTCCCGCTGCCGCGTAAGATGATGGCGGAGTTTGCAAAGCAGGTAGAAACCCTTTATGTAATAGAGGAAAACGAACCCTACATCGAAGAGGCGGTAAAGGTACTGGGCTTTGACTGCATAGGTAAGGATAAAATACCCGGTGTTTTCGAATTAAATCCGGATATCATAGAAAGAAGCCTTTTGGGTACAGAAAAAGAGCTTTTAAAACCAGACAGGCAGATGCCCGGTCGCCCGCCGGTACTGTGTCCCGGCTGCCCGCACAGGGGACTGTTCTTTGCGCTAAGCAAGAAGGACGCGGTGGTAACCAGCGATATAGGTTGCTATACACTAGGTGCTGCACCGCCGCTTAATGCTGCCGACACCTGCATATGCATGGGTGCCAGCATAAGTGCGGGCCATGGTTTCAAAAAAGCCATGGAAAGGAACGGCAGAGATGGTAAAGTGTTTGCGGTAATAGGCGACTCCACCTTCTTCCACTCGGGGCTTACCGGCCTTATGGATGTAGCCTACAATAAGGGCAATATAACGGTTATAATCGCCGACAACAGGATAACCGGCATGACCGGTCACCAGGACAACCCCGGCACCGGTAAAACCCTAAAAGGTGAAGACACCGTTGCCCTGGATATTCCGAAGATTTGTAAAGCCCTTGGTATAGAGGACGTAAAAGTGGTTAACCCGCTCAACCTAAAGGAAATGCGCGCAGCGGTCAACGAGGCCATGAAGAAGGAAGAGCCCAATGTAATAGTGACCCAGTGGCCTTGTGCGCTGATTAAGACCGAGCCGCAGCCCAAAGGATACTGCCAGGTAAACCAGGATAAATGCACGCAGTGCTACGCCTGCATGCAGATAGGCTGCCCGGCCATATCCAAGCAGGACGGTAAGGTTATAATAGACGATACCATGTGCAACGGCTGCGAGCTGTGCACACAGCTTTGCGCCTTTAAAGCCATAGAGAAGGTGGGTGAATAATCATGGCAGACGTTAAGAATATACTGTTTGTAGGTGTTGGAGGACAGGGTATAATCCTTACAAGCAAGGTTTTGTCAACGGCCCTTGTAAACGCCGGGTACGATGTTAAGATGTCGGAGGTACACGGCATGGCCCAGAGGGGCGGTAGCGTTACAACCCAGGTAAGGTACGGGGACAAGGTGTACTCGCCCATTATAGGAAAGGGTCAGGCGGATATAATAGTGTCCTTCGAGCGTATGGAAGCCATGAGGATGCTTGAGTACCTAAAAAAGGACGGCGTAATGGTGGTAAACGACCACGCCATACCCTCCATGCCAATCCTTACCGGTGCTGCCGAGTACCCGGAGGGAATAATTGAGGAGCTAAAGGGAAAGGTTAAAACAATAGTGTTCAAAGCCGCCGATGTGGCAAGGGACCTCGGCAACCCGAGGACGCAAAACATTGTACTCCTGGGAGCACTGGTTAAGGCCATAGGCCTGGAAAGCCTCGACTGGGACAAGGCGATAGAACAAGAGGTTAAGCCGCAGTTCGTGGATATAAACAAAAAGGCCCTCCAGAAGGGAATGGAACTGGCAGGCTAATTAAAAAATGCAGCATGAAAAAGAGGTGGTTCATCCGGACCACCTCTTTTTCATGCATTTTAAAGGAAAAGACGAACAACTGCAGAATATTCAAAAAAGGATACTGAAAAGGATGACCTTTATACAAATTTTGATTAGAGGTGATTAAATGAGTAAAGAAGAGAAGCATCCTCATATTGAAAGGCCATCTAAGGAGCAGATTATTAGCGTGCTTAAGAACAAGCCTCCCATTATACGCAAACTATACCTTGATACGCATATGCTTATACTGGAGTCTCTTCCGGATGTGGTGTACTCAATTGATTGTAAAGACGGGCAAATGGGTTATGGAGCACGGCAGTATGGGTGCGACGGATGGGGGATGGCGGCACTCTCGGCGCATAGCAAGTGGGTATCGCTTGTGTTCATGAGAGGAACCAGCCTTGAGGACCCTGATGGACTGCTTGAAGGTACAGGCAAGAACATTCGTCATGTGAAGCTGCGCTCACCCGAACAGGCGAAGGAAAGGCGCAGTGCGCTGAGGGGATTAATAAAGGTCGCAGCAAAGTTCCATGGGTGATATATACGCGCTGAATTTCATGTTCCAGTTACTTATGTATACATACAATGCACTAATAGTATTATATTCCTATATCTGTCATTCCGAAATAGCGAAGTCCGAAGAATCTTCTCGCAATCAGGCATAAGATCCTTCGCTATCGCTCAGGATGACAAGGGATGTCGCTCAGGATGACTAAAGGCCGCTCAGGATAACAACTGTATTAAATGCGCTATATATAGATGGATTTAAGGCATTAACAAGCGAAGAAGCGGGAGAAAAAAAGATGAGTACTTAATCAGTGGATATATAAAGGGGGGAGCAGGAATTGGCAAACATAGAGATACGGAGGCCAGGGCCCGGGGATATAGAAAAGCTGTATAAGTTTTTTGAGCTGGTGCTTCGGGATACCTATTTAAAAGAGGGCCTTGCGCACATGACCGAGGACATGGAAAAGGAGATTTTTGAAAAGAAAAGCATCCTTAAGGAAGACCTCGAATCGAATGGGGAGAAAAGATATTTTCTTACAGCTTTAATAGAGGGGGAGGTTATTGGCACTATAGAATACGGTCCCACCGGTTCGATTATTCTAGACTGTACCAAGGGAGAGCTGGAAGGCGTGGTCGAGGTGGGAACGGCCTTCGTTCACCCCGCCTATCAGCGGCAGGGTATCGGCACACTTATGCTAAATAGCGTCTGCCTTACGCTGCTTGGGAGGAATATTGGTGAGTTCTGCCTGGACAGCGGGTATAAAAACGCTCAAAGAGTATGGGAAAAAAAGTTCGGTGAGCCTGCCTATGTGATAAAGGATTATTGGGGCCAAGGCTATGACCATATGATTTGGAGAAAATATATTATGGACCTTCCTATAGTTTTTAGAATGTAAAGGGAGGCGGACACCGGTGAAGAAATTGTGATGACGGAGGAACCCCAATGAAAGTAATCGGAATTATATCTGATACCCACGGTCTGCTGCGGGAAGAAGCAATACATGCCCTGAAAGGCGTGGACCTTATTATTCATGCGGGGGATATAGGAAGTCGGGACATTATAGAAAAGCTTGAGGAAATAGCCCTTGTAAAAGCAGTCCGGGGCAACTGCGACCGGGGAAAATGGGCTGCGGAATATCCTGTGTCAGAGACTGTGAGAATGGAAAATAAGAAAATATATGTGCTGCATGACCTGAAAATGCTGGATATCGACCTCCGGGAAAAAGGGATTGACATCGTAATAAGCGGTCATTCACACAGGGCAAAAGAAGAAAGGAAAGACGGGATATTGTACATAAACCCGGGCAGCGCTGGACCGCGAAGGTTTAACCTGCCTGTAAGCGTAGCCAGGATAACTATAGGTTGTGAAGTCACCAGTGCCAGACTGATAAATCTTAATGGAGCAGCTCACTAGCGGTGGGCTGTTTTTGCATTGGCTGCAAAATACATAATGCCGCTGTTATCTGAGAAAAATAAGCTTAAGGGTATTAACAAAAAACACGGGATGGAGATGCATATGAAAAGAAGAATCAGCGTGGTACTTATAATATTGTTAATAATTGCTGCCGCAGGGTGCGTTAACCGGCCTGCGCCCCCCGAGGAGCGGCCTTCCCCAAGACGGCAGACCGGCCAGCCAAGGGAGGACAGGCTGACAAAAACTGATAAGGAAGCGGTGGAGGAGAACATTAACGGCTACAGCATAGAGGATGATCTGCGTATTACCGGGACCGCACAGAAGGACGGTAAGGGAAAGATATCCGCCCTTGACCGGCAGCAGAGCCTGCAAATGGTGAAAAAAGTCGGGTCCAAAGAGATGAATGCCGTGCTTCACGAATACAGCAGCATCCTGCCGGATGGAATAAACGATGCAGTGCAGTATAACCTCTACAGCCTTCCCTTTGACTATTTCCTGGTAACTGCGGATGACGGCGCAAAGGTCCGGGAAAACCCGGTACCGGATTCCGCTGCTGTTGCCAGCGCGGGAAATCTGGATAAGGTATCGCTTCTACAAAGGGTTGAGAGCGATGACTACCGGGGGTCCAACATATGGTACAGGGTGGGCTTTTGGGACGGAAGCAAAATAAGCGAGGGTTACCTTCACTCAACCGAGGGTACCCCGAGGAATTTTCGCTTTGACAGGATGCGGGATGCGGTAAACGCTCTCAAGCAGCAGATTGCCCGGGGGCCCCTTAACTATGTAAGCAATTACAAGAACCAAAACGGTGCTCCTCCTCAGAAAGGCGATGCTGCAGTGGATGAGTACGGTTACAGGGTCTATCACAGCGCCCCGGCTTATTTCCAGGCCGATACCGGCGGGGATTTCCGATACATCCCGGACGGGATGCTGGTAAGGATACTGGATGAGACCGATGACTTATACCATGTCGACGTGCCTGTTTTTGACGGGAACTTTTATGTTCCCAAAAAGTACGTTGACCCAGACGCCACACTGAGCCGACTGAACCACGTGGTGGTGGTGGACAGGACCCACCAGAACCAAGCCGCCTTTGAAGTGGCTGGGGACAGCTTGAGCCTGGTTTCCTATACCCTGGCCACCACCGGTTTTCCGGGGGAATTCTCCTTTGAAACAACCCTTGGAAGCTATAAGGCTATTGAAAAGAAGGATAGGTTCGAATATTTAAAGAGCAATTCGCCGGACATTGCAGGGTATGCACCCTTTGCGCTGCGTTTTACCGGCGGGGCATACATCCACGGTGTTCCGGTTGCATACGAGGAACAGGACGGCGAGAAGGTGGACCCCGGGCATACCGAATATCTTCATACAATAGGGACATTCCCACGGTCCAACATGTGTGTACGCAATTACACCAGCCATGCGGAATTTCTGTACAATTGGATGGATTACCAAAACGGAGCAGTTATTGTTATTGAGTAACCGAATAACGGCCAGCGGCCAGAAACCAACTAAACAGGGACAATCCCTGTTTTTTTACATTTGGCAGGAAATTATATAATGTCATAGAATGAATAAGAGTGGCCCGGAAAAATTCGTAAGGGGCAGGGCTTGAATGACACCCGTAACATAAGCATCGCTGACGGAACGGGGGGAAATATTAGGAATAATATTAAAAGTGAGGTCAATTAAATGAATAGTAAATATAGGGCAGTTACGTTTCTTATTATAATAAGTTTCATATTTACTTTACTAGTGGACCCAAAACCAGCACTGGCCCAGGGTATCGGAAAAAGCATGACAATCCTTTTTACCCATGACCTGCACGACCATCTGCTACCGGTTAAAGACCTACAGGACGGTTCTGTCATTAGTTCCGGCGGGTTTGCCAGGCTGCAAAGCGCAATCCTGGAAGAAAAAAGGAAAAGCCCCGACGCACTGCTTTTGGACGCTGGGGACTTTTCAATGGGGACGCCCTTTCAGACTATATTCCAGACCGATGCGCCCGAGCTGAGGCTACTGGGCGACATGGGGTATGATGCGGTTACCTTCGGGAACCATGAATATGACTACAGGGCGTTGGGGCTGGCTGAGAGCCTTAATGCTGCCATGGAAAGCGGGGACAGACTGCCGCAGGTTGTACAGTCCAACGTGGTATTCCCAGCAGATGATAACGGGGAATTAACCCTCTCACTGGCGGCGCTTAATAAGGCTTATGAAGACCTAGGCGTTAAGGATTACACTGTTATTGAAAGAAACGGTATCAGGGTGGGCATATTCGGCATTATGGGGAAGGATGCGGCCTACAAGGCACCCATGTCGGAGGTGGAGTTTAGCGACCCGGTGGAAAGTGCCCGTCGGGTTGCGGATGAATTGAAGAATAAGGAGGGGGCGGACCTCATAATTTGCCTTTCCCATACCGGAACCTGGGAGGACGGCAAGGAGCCCGGGGACGACGACCTGGCGAAAAAAGTCCCCGGTATAGATGTCATCATTAGCGGGCATTCCCACACGATATACCCTGAGCCCCTTGTTGTAGGGGGTACAATTATTGCCTCCGCCGGGGACAGCTGCCGGTACCTGGGAATATTAAAGGTTTCGCAGGACGCCGGGTCGGGCTGGAGGCTTAAAGATTATCGCCTGCGGCGGATAGACGATCAATTGCCGGACGATATCCGTATCCTTGAGATGATAAATGGATACAAAGAGCTGGTGCAGCAAAAGTATTTCGACAGGTTTAACCTGGATTTTGACCAGGTGCTGGCGGTATCTCCCTTTAACTTTAGGCCCCAAGGCGAAATATCCGATAGTCACGGCGAAGACACGCTGGGGAATTTGATTAGCGATGCCTATATAAATGCTGTAAAGCAAGTGGAAGGCGAAGACTACGTAACTATTGATGCGGCAGTAGTACCGGTTGGCACAATAAGGGGCTCCTTTTACAAGGGGGAAATAACCGTAGCGGATGCTTTCAATGTAAGCTCGCTGGGAATAGGTGCCGACGGGACCCCGGGTTACCCGTTGATTTCGGTGTACCTTACCGGAAAAGAGCTAAAAACCGCCTGCGAGGTGGACGCATCGGTTGCACCAATGATGGACGTCGCACAGCTTTTTATATCGGGCGTGGACTTTACCTTTAACCCCAACCGGCTTATTTTCAACAAGGTAACCGAGGCCTATCTTAGGAGGCCGGACGGGTCCAGGGAAGAGATACAGGACGAAAAGCTCTACCGCGTCGTGGCCGGCCTGTACTCGGCCCAGATGCTGTCCATTGTCGGGGATAAATCTTTTGGGCTTATGTCCATTGTTCCCAAAACCGACCAAGGCGTGCCCATAACAGACCTTGAAGCCCATATCATAAAGGATACGGCCGGTGGCGGCGAGCTTAAGGAATGGCTGGCCATAGCCATGTACCTGCAGTCCTTTGACAGGGTAAACGGAATACCTCACATCCCCGAGTACTACAGCAAGGCCCAGGGAAGAAAGGTGGTTAACGACAGCCGTAATCTCTTTGACATAATAAGCAGCCCCAACGGGATAGCCCTGGCGGTATACGCCATTGCCATACTGGTGGTGGTTATTGTAACGGTGGTGGTTCTAAGGGTCGTAGCGCGCAGGAAAAGATTAAAATCCACCAGGGCGGCATAGCACTTTAGGAATGCTAGGGCTTAAGCTTTTTGGAGGGGGGAGAGGTTATGAAACCGCAAAAAAGGACAAAAATTCGAATAGCATTGGGAAAGGTATTCTATACTTTTTCAAGGTATATGAAATGGTATTTTGGCAGTACAAAATATGCTAAATCAAGGGATGACAGCCTATATCCCGTCGTGGCTTACCGGCATAGTACACCCCTTATAAGAAAGCTTAAGGATGTGGAAATGTGGTTGCAGTATAACAAGGTGAAAAATCTAGCCATAGCCATAGAAAGGTTGAACGGGGTTATTATTAATCCGGGGGAGACGTTTTCCTATTGGAAGCTTATAGGGAAACCAACAAAAAGAAAGGGTTACGTAGACGGGATGGTGCTATCCTACGGAGGCTTTAAGCCCGGCGTTGGAGGGGGCCTATGCCAGCTATCCAACCTAATATACTGGATGACATTGCATACCCCGCTTACCGTTACCGAAAGACACCGCCACAGTTACGATGTCTTCCCGGACTCAAACAGGACGCAGCCCTTTGGAAGCGGTGCAACCTGCGTTTATAACTATATTGACCTGCAGGTAAAGAATAACACGGGACACCCGTACCAGTTATGCGTGCGTTTAACAGACGAATACCTTGAGGGGGAATGGAGGACCCTTTCGGAACCGGAATATAAGTACGAAGTATATGAGAAGGAACACCGGATAACCCATGAAACGTGGGGCGGATACATGCGGCATAATGTGATAGGCAGGCGGGTATATGAGAGAAAAACAGGGGGTTTGATCGGGGACGAGTATATAACCGAGAACCATGCCGTTATGATGTACCAGCCCTTCTTAAAAGAAGGCAGCAACAGCAATTGATGTTGCAGAACGGCACATTAGGTTGGACGATGGAATAGGACGTGGGAAAGTGAAGAGAGCGGGTAAAATAAAAATGGGAATACTAACCGGATTACTTTTAGCGGTAATTGCGTATATTTATCTACAAAACAACTGGATTCAGGTGGAGCACGTAGATATTGTAATGGACAACATGCCCCGGGAACTAAAAGGGTTAAGGATTGCCCATGTATCGGATGTTCACATTCCCGGAAACTCCCCGGGAATAGAAAGGATTTTGAATATACTGCACAGGGAACAGCCCGATATAATAGCCCTAACCGGCGATATACTGGACAGAAACGGGAGATTGGACAATCCCGATTTTATAAGATTTTGTAAGGGCATGGTAGGCATTGCGCCCACCTATGCGGTAACGGGAAACCACGAAGCCCCGAAGAACCGCCAGGGGGAATGGGAGAAGGTTTTGCGAAGTTGTGGCGTTATACCGGTTGAAGGCAGCATAGAAATATTCAAAAAAGGCAGCTCCCGGCTTGCCGTGATGGGACTAAAGGACGGCGCAAGCTTTTCGTGCAAACGCTTTGACAATATTGAAGAAGCAAAGGGTATGCCGGCAATACTTTTGGCGCACCGGCCGGACCTTTTCTATTCGTACTGTTCGGATTTGAACGAAACCAGGCCGGACCTGGTGCTTAGCGGCCATGCCCATGGGGGACAGTTCAGGATACCCTTTATCGACCGGGGGCTGGTGGCACCCAACCAGGGGTTTTTCCCGGAATACACGTCAGGACTGTACGTCTCGGATAACGGAGTACGGATGGTGGTAAGCCGGGGACTTGGAAACAGCATGTTTCCGGTAAGGCTTAACAACAGGACTCATCTGCCGGTCATTCACCTGCAATGATAAAAAAACCAGTTAAACCGATGTATATACAACGCATTTTAAATGGTTGTCATGCTGAGCGAAGCGGTTGTCATCCTGAGCGACCCCTTTGTCATCCTGAGCGAAGCGAAGGATCTTATGTCTGATTGCGAGAAGATTCTTCGGGCTTCGTCCTCTTAAACGACATAGTCAGATTCTACGGGCTTTGCTAATTCAGAATGACATATAAGGGAATGTAATACTTTTAGCGCGTTGTATCTGGGAGGGGACTCAATATATGTATAATATATAAATCTTGATATTAATCTTGGGGCGGAGCCAGCAGGAGCTACCCTTGCCCAGAGATAGTGGGGAACTTTTTGGCAGCATTACAAGTCTAATAAACAATAGGGCAGTTTTATACGGCGGCTGCTGGTTCCAGTAAGTACCTGTCTAAGAACAATAACGGGCTTGCAGTTACCTCAAGAACAGTGCTGGTGACGCAGCAATCAAAGCAACAGAAGGAGAAGAATGAATGAAAAGTATTAAGCTTTACAACGTGATTTTCCCAATATGGCTATTGATGTTTTTTCCGCCGGTGATACTCCTGACATTGGCAGGTAATTTCATAATAGATTCTCTCGTTGTTGCCGGCTGCTATTACGCATTTAAACTGGCTCAGGTACAGGACAGCCTTAAGCAGTTTTATCGGAGCAGTATAATAAGGGTTTGGCTGTTCGGGTTCCTGGCGGACTTTGCCGGCGCGGTAATACTGTTCGCATTGGGTACAATAGGGGACTTTTGGGGTATGCCCTACGATATATATACGGCAATATCCTATGACCCCTTTGGCCATCCGGTGGCGGTTGTCGTAATAGTATTTGCAATGCTGGTATCGGGTGCATTGATTTTTGTGTTCAATAACAAAGTAGTATTTAGTAAGCTTATTGAGGAAAAGGGAACCAGACTTAAGGTAGCGCTTGCCATTGCAATTGTTACAATGCCCTGGACATTCCTTCTGCCCACCAAGTGGTTTTATCGAGGGTTTTAACTGTTTTCAGCGGTAAAGTAAAGGAAACAAAAGAATGGTAGCAGTGGCTTTATTAAAATTGACTTCCGGAACAAAATCGGAGGAAACGTTGTCCAATAATCATTGGCATTAAAAACTAAGGCAGAAAGGAGTGAAGCTCTATTATATCAATTTCACTATTGATTGTTCCTGCAGTTATTTTGTTAATTATCCTTGCTGTTGCCGGGATAAGGGCGGAATCAAAGGAAGGGGGAGAAGATGTGATTAAAAACGTGTACATTTACCTGGTTCTGTTTGCAACACTAATGATGACCATAGGCGGGAGTGTTGGCGTGTTTATGGCCGCAGCGGATATCGTAGCCCCGGCGTATTACTACCAGTCCTTTGAGGATTATAAGCGCTGGAACGCCGAAAAACCGGCCGTCGAAGGCGAGGAAGTTGAAAAACCTCAGCTTACCGAGGAAGAGCTTAGGGAAAGATATGATGCAATGGTACAACAGGAAAAGGAAAGGCAGGTAGAAAGAGCCAAGAATAACCTTATAAAAAGCTTTGGATGGATAGCCATCCCTCTGCCCGTCTTTATGTATTTCCAGCGGCGGCTGGTCAAGAAGGAAGCCTGATGGGGTTTGAGACAAAAAGATTAAAAGGAGCGCCGGAGGTTTTCCGGGGCCCCTTTTTTCTAAAAAACCCAGGCTAAATGGTCCTGATGGCGAATTCGCCGCAGGCGGGGTTACAGTACCCGCAGGTTAGGCATTTTTCATCGTTTATATAGGCTTTCTTATTTTCCTCATCAAATTCTATTGCATAGTTGGGACAGACCGCAATGCAGGCTTTGCAGCCCTTACACAGATTGGTGAAGATCTTATACCTTTTGGAGTAACCCTTTACGGTAGGGGTTTTTCCCGGGTCATAATTACCGCTAAAGTAATCCACGTTGAAGTTTACCTCCTGGGGGCTTACCATTCCAATAGCTATAGAGTGGCAACCCCCTATATCCCTTGCAAAATCAACACTTGCCATATAGTCGTTTATCAGATTTCCCCCGGCCAAAACCTTCATAAGATAAACGCCCTTCCCGGCGGCGTGGTTATCCATAATAGCCTTTTTCATATCCTCAATGTTTCCGTTGATTATTCCCGTCCCGGCCTTGTTTATGATAGGGAATACAATATCCATATCCTGGCGGGTTGCAGCAAGTCTTGCCACCTTGACGTCGTGGGTGGATATCCCCATTGCCCTTATAATACCCTTAGCCTTGTAATCCTTCATACACTCTATGGCGCCTGCCCTTGCATCAAAGACTTCCGTTCCCATTCTGGCTGCATGCAACAGGAAAATATCCACATAATGGACGTCCAGTTGTTCCAGGGCTTCCTCTATGGCTTTTTCCATACCCTCATAGTCCGGGGCAGTGGACTTTGATGCAATGACGGGACGGATGCCTGTCGTTTTTAAGGCTTTCCTTATGGGTGCATAGGTTTGGTACATTTGTGCCGTATCTATGAAGGTTATGCCTCTTATAAGCGCGGTCTCCACAACCCTTATGCAGTCTTGGAGGGGCATGTTTTTTTGTAGCGGGCCCATCGGCAGTGCACCCAGGCACAGTTCTGTGACTTTTATGCCGGTATTGCCCAAAACATTCACTCTCATTTGTTTGTCTCCCCCTTAAAATACTGTATTTATAGTATT
>LSQX01079447.1_pt2 | contig 30896 bp, 24 predicted proteins | sample 654561 | NCBI WGS metagenome assembly LSQX01 (sample SAMN04489861, study PRJNA283612) | anaerobic digester metagenome | isolation source: 4 biogas reactors fed with cattle manure at either 37C or 55C with and... | place: Denmark: Kongens Lyngby | collected 2014 | reverse complement strand
TCGGAATACCTGATCCGGACCCCAAAACTGAATGTAAACAACACTGGTAAAGATTAAGGAATTAAAGTTTTTAGATACTACAATGACCCACCAAGGTTAAGTGTGAAATACACAAATGAATACTGTTACTGTGAATTCGTTCACATCTTATAAGCAACTCATCAACCTGCTAAACACGTGTAAAGCCATTTCGAGAAGATTATTAATAATGAGGTTTTTTGACATACCCTGTCTATAGTCCATGATATAATTATTTTATTGGGATAAATACCTGTTGGTATAGTATGAATATGCTTCCAAACGTCATTGATATGTCTATTCATAATGAACTATGGAATAGCTCGTTTAGCGCTAGAAAGAAGGGGTTAATAGTAAATTAAAGGAACTAATGATGGCATTCTGGAAGTGCCGCCATTTCCCAAAATCAATCAGACACCGATACCATATCATTCGCACCATAAGCTTGTTGTGTCTGGAAAAAAGTGAGATGTTGTAAAACAACAAAACATGAATGCTTTTCAATTCATTAATGCAAACAAATATTCAAAAATGACACAATTAGCTTTGGACATTTATTACCGACTTTCTTGCATTACATTTAATGAAACATGATTACGAGGATAGAAAATACATTGGTGGAAGAACAGGTAATTACAACTCGATTTCTTGGAGGTGGATTTACTTGAAAAAGTTAAGTGATATGAATCAATTCAAAAAATGGCTTATTGAAGAGCTTGATGACACATCCACTAATATTTTGTTCAGTGCCCTGACTCCGCGTATCAAAACGACGTCAATAATTTCTTCTGATGATAAGAAATCCTTTCTGAAGGCAAGAGTTCAGAAAGACCGTTTTATTAATCTACTAAGAAGAGTTTCATTAAAAAGCTCGAAAACAGGCTTTTATAAAGAAATTGAAAACATAGAAAGGCCGGTATTTCGTGATAAGGTAAGCGATTATGTTAAGGAGTTTGGGATCCTGGATGTTTCTTTATCCACCCTTGAGGTGAAGGTAAATGATCGCTTTTATTGTGAAATCATCTTAGATTACATTCAAGATAACAATCAGCAATTTATTCAGCTTGTTCAAAATGCTATTCTCCAGTGGGAAGCCGAGAGGGAGCCTGATGAAGAAGATATGGAAGAAGGAATTGAAGAAGCCGCTTTGGAGGATGAAAAAATGGATGGTTCAACAGTCACAGCGAAAGTGAAAGCAAAATCTCCGAATGATACCAGGCTCATACCGGATGAGGAGCGTATCTGTAAGGATGAAACCGAACAGGCAGCGGCTGCGGATATTCCGGATAATGCAGATAATGATACAGACGAAATAGCCAACGCTATGATGATGTTGAAAAAATATATAAAAGACATCAATAGCATACCTGATGAAAAATTAACCAGGACAATGGAACTGTTTTTGGATATGGTTCATATCATCGATGAAAACCTGGAAGAAAGAAAAACAAACAAGGCTTTTCGTGATCGTTTGGGCACACTATTGGAAAAGCTTCAACCAAGTAACTTTGAGCCTGTTTTAAAATACCTGAGAATTGAGCCATGGAATACTGTAAACTTAAACATTAACAGTAAACTGACTGAAGAGGAGCTTCTGTCACTTGAAGAGAATCTGCACAGGCTTGAGACAATCCTGAACGAAGCAAAGGAGAACTATCAGATTCTGATGGGTGGGCCGGACATAACAGCGACACAACGCCTGCTGGATGTAAAAAGTCAAATAGCAGATATCGCGTACTCAACCTTTAAAGAAGGACAAGCCGTCCTTGAAGTTACCAATTCAAACGAAGTAAAATCTGAACAGCAAGCCCAAAACATCGTCGAATTAGCAAAGGACAATGAGCTCGATGAGCAATCCACCCCAACCGACCTTCCTGAAGAAGAACAAAACACCAAAACAATAGGCTTAAGTGAACCTGAGCCTGAATTGAATGAGCCAGTAACTGAACCGAAAGAAACCGTTGCTGAAGCAGGCCAGGAAGTTGTCAACGATAATAATGAAGAGCAACCCAATGAGTCTGAGAACTGTGTAAATACAGAAAATACTGATGGTGAAACAGATAACATATCTGATCAACCATTAGCAGAGCCTGCCGGTAAAACCCGGAGTAAAAAGGAAAGTACACGAAATATTGCTCAGCTCCCTTCAGAACAAAACACTCAAACAAGGGAAGCAACAAAACCCCATTCGCCACAAGAAGAATTATCTGAAGAAAAAACCAGCTTTTATGAAGAAAGGGCAGCACGATACCTTACTCAGAATAAGGTGAATTATCTGTATTGGCTATCACGGGAGGCTGAAGGGAAAGAAGATAAAGAATCGAGCATTTTTCCTTCCTGGCTGGCATTGGGCATATCGGTGATATTTAGTGCTGAAAGCTTTGATTTGGATGAAAAACAACTGATCGCTGAAATGGTTGAAAACCACAAACAGGTACTTGAGACCATTGAAAACAGCTTGAAGTGTGAACATGAATATGCAGCGTTGCTGGAAGCTACGCTAGCTTTGCGGGCAGTTCTGCTGGCACCCGAAACCAGTGCTCTTCAGTGGTTGGCAGAATCGATGGATCATCTGGGCAGCTTCAGTGATAAGTTTTATGGTATCTTTTCCGAAATCTATAAGTTCGCACAAAGCGGTGCCACTTTCAGCAGTGCCAGTCTGTACAAGGAACTTGGAAAACCCGAGTGGAGGGAAGTGGCTTCAGAACTTTCTAAAAAGGTCATCCGGTTCGTAGATGAGAACCGTATCAGAAAGTTTAATTATGCGCCCGCGAACTTCTTTTTCAATCGTATATTTGAAGATGGCGGTGATATTGCTGTTGCATATGATGCCGTGGTAAACGGCAAGTACGAGCAAAGTGACTGCGTTAATGAGCTGATTAATAAACTGTTGTCCGATGAGAAGAGTATCAAGAGCTATATCTCCGAAACCATAACCCGTATGATGGAAGATGAGTACAACATGAAAAGGGTAAAAATTCAGGGGAACGCACTAGATATGGTTGCCCGGAGGATTGATGAGCTTCGTTCGTTGTTTGAAAGATGGGTGACGATTGTATCTGAAGGTAAAGCATCTGAAATCAATTCGGAAAGAAACTGGAACATCGACAGAACCAAGGAACTGCACATGTTGCTACGGGCAGAGTGGGAAAAGACCGAAAAGAACCTGAAACTAAATAAAGCCGCCAAGACAATGGAAAAAGCCATTTACACCTTTAGTGTCAACGGGTTGGATATACTGATTAAAAACTTTTTCACACCAGTTTTGCACGGTGAGCAATGGTTTTCAAACATTCCGGATGAGAATATGGTTCCCTTATGGAAAAAAATACTGGGGTATCCGCTGTTATTTGTTGATTACCCCGGAATGGATGAGGACGGCAACTTTGAACCGTCGTCAGCAGATTACGACAGCAAGGATTTCATAAAAGCCTTTAGTTCTGATTGTGATTTATGGAAAATGTTTGAAAGACATTTAAATAACAATGATTTCAACGCAGCAGGGTTATGCCGCGGTTACTTAATGGCACAGGGAGAAAATGTAGATACTCTGTCAAAAAGATATGCTGAACGGGAGCATGAAGCAAAGGCAAATATCAGAACGGTTATAAGTCAGCTTGAGCAAAGAATTATCCAGGCCTCAATCGATCACATCATTTCAGAAAACGAGAATTCCTCTTTACTTGGAAAGCTTCTTTCGGTTGAAAAGGAATCGATGGAAGATAATCGGGTATCCGGTAACCTGTATAAATGCCTGAAAGACCTGGATGACATCAGAAAGGAGCTTCAAGGGATAAAAACACTTCGGGAGGAATCCCTCGGCAAGAACATCGCAAATTTGGCCGCGGAAGTGCAAAAAAAAGCAGAAAGCCTTGCTCCGAATGCCATTGAGTTCATCAATAAGTATATTTCGCTGGGTAACGAAAGTCTGAAAAAAGGAGAGCTCGGGGTAGCAGATGAATTCATTCACTTTGCCGAAAATGCATTTTATCAAGGTGAGTTGAAAGAGTACACTCCCAGAGAAGGCCACGAAAACTATGTCAGGGAATTCTGCATGGTCTCAAACGACCTTGAGAAATTCCTTGAGGAAAGCCGCCAGCCTATCGATCAAATCTTCAGGACAATCGACACAGGAAGCAATGGAACTAAAATCTCAAAAATACTGAAAAACCTGAGCAATGTTCCTGGAGGCAGAAGGTTTGAAGTGAAAGAAGGACTGGAAGCGTGGAGTGACATCAAGGAAAAAACCAAGGGTGCCCTGAACAAAAACATCCAACATAAATTTGAAAAGCTTTTCTCTTACCTCGGTTTTAATGTAACCCCATGGAGCACCGAGTATGGAAAGTACACAAACACTTATGCTTCATTTTCCATAAAAATGGCAGTTGGTAATCTGTCACCATTATCAGACTTCGGTTCCTCCTGTAATGGAAAATATCACGTTATTGTTTTTCCGGGTCGGCCGAACAGTATGACAATGGTTCAGACCGTTATTGAGCTTGGGCTGCAAAACAACAGTCCCATCATCATTTTCCTGGGAAGAATGACACCAAAGCAGCGGGAAGAGTGGGCAGACGCCTGTAAAACCGAAAGGTTAACCGCCATGCTCATTGATGAGCTGCTTGTATATTATGTAGCCGGCATCAGGGAGAACAGGTTGCCAGCAGTAATCTCCTGTGGTGCAGCGTGGAGCAATGTAATGCCATACCGCTCCTTCGGTATCATACCCAAAGAAATATTCAAGGGAAGAAAAGATATGATCCAATCCCTCGGCAGGCCCGAAGGAAGCTGCATTGTATATGGGGGCAGACAGTTTGGTAAATCTGTACTGCTGCATATGGTTGAGCAGGAATTTAACAAGCCTGAAAGAAATGAGTTCGTCATTTACGATGATATCAAACAAATCGGAGACCCCAGCGGCATACGGCAAGTATCTGAAATATGGAAGCTGATGTATAACAGAATGGTCACAACAGGCTTTCTGCAGAAGGATCCCAAGATACATAATGATGCCGACGGAATCTCTGAATTAATCATTGGAAAGCTTCTGAAGGAGACAGACAGCCGGATCATTGTTTTGTTTGACGAAGCGGATAACTTTATGGAAGCAGATGCACAGAACAACTTCAACGAGATATCCAGGCTGAGGCGCATTATGGACTCCACACAAAGAAGGTTTAAAGTTGTTTTCTGTGGGCTGCACAGTGTTTTCAGACATATCTCCTATCCCAATGATCCGCTGAGGCAGCGGGATAAAAACCATCCTTTCGCGCAATTGATGGCATTGCCGCTTAATGTCGGACCACTGGATCCTTCTTCAGCCCAGGAGCTGATCATTGATCCGATGACGGCGATAGGCTTTGATTTCACCAGCGAGGAATCCCTGAAAGCTGTTTATAAAATCCTGTCCTATACCAACTATCATCCTGCGCTGATACAACATTTTTGCTCGGAGATGATCAGGGAAATTCGAAGGAGCAAGAAAAAAATACCATACAGCATTACGGTTACCAATGTAGAAGCAGTTTATCGCAAGCCTGAAATCCGAAATTTTATCAAGGAGCGGTTTAACTGGACATTGGCGTTGGATACGAGGTATGCTGTCATTGTATACAGCATGGTGGTCTCGCAGATCAATGATCATGACGGCTATCGAAAAGAGTACTCTCCCAAAGAAATATATGATATGGTAACCGATTATTGGGCTGAGGGCTTTGAGAATATGGGAACGGAAGATATTGATTCCATCCTTCGGGAACTCGAAGGCTTGGGGGTTATTATCAAGCTGGCCACAAGCGGTACGTATCGTTTAAGAAATGCAAATGTCGTTCGGGCCCTTGGCACCGATGAAGAGATATCGGAAAGACTTATGCAATACGTCAGCAAACCCGCCCCAGCAGGGTTCATTGACACCGAACGAATTCGAATCAAGCTTTCTGACGGTAAACCCAGTGCTCTTACCGTCAGGCAGATTGGGGATCTGATTCGCCGGACAAAATCCGGTATAAGCCTTGTCTTTGGTTCAGAAGCTTTGGGGATTGGTTCACTGCCAAAGGTGTTTCAAAATATTGAAGAACATGATAAAGATATGTTTTTTGAAAACATCACTGCGAAACTGAACAATTTTGACAAAACAGTCAGTCAGATTGAGACTCGGTACAAGAATAAACGCGGTATCGGGAAACAGCTTGTATTCTATGGGTACATACAAAATAAAAAACAGAATATTGATATTCTGAAGCTGATCACTTCCCTGAACGAATTGATTGCCGGGTTGCCTGAATGGAATTCAATCCTCAGAATCATTCTTGTATTTGATTCAGTAGCAACATGGAAATGGATGCTCGAAAAGAATGAGAAGGACTGGGAAGGAAAGGAACCTGAATATTTATCAGACTCTGTCATCGTATTGAAGAAATGGGATCCACGCGCATTGAACAAGTTTTTAAACGATATTGATGTAGTCTGCGACGAGAATACTGCAAAGGACATTATCAAATTAACCGGCGGATGGCCGATGCTGATTGACAGGCTCCTTGACGAAATCGATGCATCCAGGCTGACCATGCAGCCCGAGCCTTTGGTGGAAGCCAGACAAGTAAATGATCAGCTGAAGATGTCCGATTCGGATCTACTAATTGAATTCTTAAAGGCTCTCGGCTTCAAAGACATTGACGGTTGCTCAGAGATTTATGACTTTGCAGGCCTGTATGAAGCGGTCAGCATGAAGGATGTTATCGATGAGTGCATTCCAAAAGGCATTGACGAAAAATCAATTAAAGCTTCAGTAAAGACGATGGCACTGTTAAAGCTTCTTAGGGAGGATGAACCGGGAAAATATGATGGAAACCTGGCCATAGAGGGCATTCCAGTATAATGAGAGGGCATGGGTATGTCGAATATAAAGTATTTTTCAGGTATTGAGAATATGCCAACGCCTCTACTCAGAATGGATTCGCTGATCAACAGGCTGATAGATGGTAAAAATACAATCTATATGGTTTACAGAAGCATGATACACAGCCTCTCACAGAAAGTGGCCGGTTTATGTGAAGAAAAGGGCTTCTATGTTCACTTTTGCAACATGTCGGATATCGATGAAAAGCCGAGGCAATACTTTTTAAAGCTGACGAACATAACAAACGACAGTTTGTTGGAGACTGTTCCTGTGAATAAAATTCTGTCGTCACCAGATTGTCCAAATATCATTTTTCTCCATGGGGTGGAAGATATTGATTCAGACAACAGAAAACTGTGGATAAGCTTTCTTAATGAGTGGCTGCGGCATTCAAAAAACTATGGTTGTCATGGAGGAGATAAGAGAGCATTATTGCTTCTTATGGAGGATACCTCCTTTCTTGCTCAGATTTGCGGCGAACCGGGCTGGGATGTGAACTGGTACTGGAATTGGATATCAAATACCGAGACCAGTATGGTATTACTGTGCCTGCTGCTGGGCAATCATTCAACGGAAAGGTGGAAACCATGGCTTGAAGCCATTCTGTCCGAGCTTGCCGGGCCGGATTTGAATCTCTTGGAATGGCTTTGTCAGTTTAGTACGCAGATGACGGACAGGGATACGATTGAGAAGCTTCTGTGTAAATATGCGAATGAAAAAGGTTTTTTACCGGAAGCAGCAAAAGTAGATCTTAAAAAGTATCGCGGGATGGCTGAAACCGATGACAGCGCGCCGCCGGAGAACCTTTACAGGCTGTGGGAAATGGGTATTGTGAATTACACACAGGAGGAAGGTTTATTCTTTAATTCCGCATTCCTGGCAGCCACAGGAGATATCACCACCATTCAGCACAGACTTTGGCGCGGAATGACCCGCTATCTCCTTCCAATAATCGATCAGGCCAGGATTAGTTTGTGTACAGCTTTGAACAGGAGATACATGGGGGAATGGAAAGCTCATTGTAAACGGGAAAAGGAGTATGATGAAAAGCGATATGGTAATTCCTGTGTCGGCCTGGAGGATGATCGGGAAAGTAGTTTTACCGAATTAAGAGGTCTTTTGAATTTCTTGGGTCAAAAGGGATATGCATACGTAAGCAGCAGATACAGCAGGCTTTATGATGAGGTGAAGCGGCTGAAGGATTCCAGAAATGTTCTGGCTCATGGAGGCCTTCTTGACAGAGAGGGGTTTATGGAGACGCTGGAGGCTGGTTTGTATGTGCAGCGGTGTAATTTGTAAGCCGTTAAAATAACTGCGTCTGGCATACATCTTATGTGTCGAGGTCGAATAGTACTTACACAAGTTCCGTTAAAGAAAGGAGTGCCATAACCTTGAGCTTAAGCGTAAGTCGCAGAACCGACATTCCAGTCTTTTACACCGAATGGTTTAAAATATAACAAATTATTTAATTAAGTGAGGTTGTTCTTATGAAAAATAAATACTCAGCAGTTATCAATCAATTTGGCCTGACATTCAGGCAATACCGGTTACTTCTTAGTATGCAGCGTTTTCTTGTTGATGATGATATTAGAAGGGAGATGGACAAAGACAATATTGAGTTAAAGCGATTATGGCTGAGTGAATGGGAAAACAGTGTTTTGAAAACAATCGATGAAGACGCTGTGGAAAGAACCCTTATTCTTGACATGACCGAACTGCAGAAGGAAATCGATATTGAGAAAGAGTCGCTGCAAATGACAAATCTTCCATTCTACCTTATACTTCTGGAGTTAAGCCTTTTCACCCCTTACTATCCATTAAACAGCGACAGGGATAAAGAATATAAAACACTTAAAATTGCATCTTTTAAAACTTCTTTCAATCTCGTTCTGGAAAAGTTCTCCAAACTCTTAGGGATTGATAAAAACATGATAAAGAAATTTCAGGATTCGTATTCGAAATCGGTTACGGCGATTTCAGGAAAAACACAAAACGTGATAATTGGGATTGCCACAGGTGCAATCATTACAGCGATAACTGCAGGCTTTGCAGCACCAGCAATTGGGACGTTATTTGCAGCCGAAGGGTTATTTGGTGCTGCCGCAATTGCTTCCGGGTTAGCAGCGTTGGGAGGAGGCGCAATAGCAGCCGGAGGGCTTGGGATGGCAGGTGGAATCGCTGTCATCGTGTGTGGAGGAGCCATTCTTGGTGTTGGATGTGGTGCTAGCATTGGCAGCCTGCTTCAAGTGTCACCTGATTTTGCGCTGGCCCAGGCTGCTAAACTGGAGGTAGTTATCAGGGAGATCATTTTTCTTTGTCAGAAAGACGTAAGGACGATGCAAGTTATCATAAAAGAACAAAGGTCTGCAATTTGTAAGCTTGAGGATGAACTTCTTGAGCTTCGCATCAGTGACCAAAAAAACAAAAAAGAAGTCAAGAATCTCGAAAAATCCATCCTATATCTGAAAAAAGCGTTGGAAAGATATCAGAACATCTATATGGAGGCCAATCAAAATGAAGGATGAAGTTGGCAATAACTATTTGGATGATTTGCATCAGATTCAGGAAGATATTGAAAAAACCAAAGAAGCAGAGGATGAAATTGGGCACAGTATTCATGAAACAGCCCAGGACATAGAAAGGCTGCAAAAGGAAGTTGAGCAAGTTTTATTAAAGGAAGGCCTTTCATTACCGATGTCTGAGAAGGGGGAAGATACTAAATCATATAATGGTTTGAACTGGGATGATATGTTCTTCCTTAGTAATAATCCAATTCTACTGGATCATCAGATAAAAAACGAAATACTCAAAAAACCAAAGCTGCTACCGTCACTGTCAGGTTTGGATTATGCCATCGTTGGGATTGCAGGATTTGTTGCTTCCATAGTTGATATTTTGTTTGTGAGACTACCAAAAGACATCAAGTATTTAAATCAATATAATCAAAAAGGAAGTGAATTTACTGCCTGGTTAAGAACTCTGGGCATTGATGAGAATGGGAATTTACATCCTTTTTTGCAATGGTGTGAGGATGTTTGTAAAGTTCCATATGACAAGAGTAATGATAAAAGGGTAAAGGGGATGGGTGGAAAAACTCACAGGTTATTAAGTTTAGGCCACGATCCGTTATTTGGATTGATATTTGGTTTACTGGATATTTTTAATGGTTCCCTCACAGCGATTGATATTCAAGGGAATTTTATTAATATAAAAACCTATGATCCCGGCTTGACAAAGAAACTGCTTTCCCCATTTTTGTGGTTAGGCCATATTGTTTCTGACGTATGCACATCAATGGGTATCCCTATTCCGGGTTGGGGCTTTTTACAACTATTACAATTTGGTTCCTTTGGAAAGAAGGACAGAACAATCGCTGAAATATCCAAATGGATGTATCTGAACGGTTATGACTTAAGGCACTTCATCACGATGTCTGTTTCACCGGCAATTATAGAGATAATAGTTCGCGGATACCATTATTTAAGCCTGTTGAATAGTGAAAAGCAGTTAGTTCATTCCATGACAGACACCCATGCAGACACTGAGATTACAAAAATGGAATCCAACCTGAAGCTTCATAAAATGCTGTTCTTAAGCCATGCTTTTGCAGCTGGAGGAAATGCGTTCAAGATATTTATAAACCAGGGTAATCCATTAGCGCTAAATATTTCTCAGTGGATAATGCTGTTGAAAGAAAGTATAAAAATGACCAAAGCTGTTACAAGAGATAAAAAACTTGAAATGATTATCAGAAACAGAAATAAGATTGATGAAGAATGGGAGGCTATTAAAGGGATAAATGTTAACAGAAATACCTCGGTTATTTATTACGATTTTTTTAAAGAAAGAAACCAGAAGGAGATTTAAGAGGGGTTGAATACTAAGGAAGGGTTTGTATTGCTTTCTGGACGAAGGATCCTTCGAACATCCTTAAAAAGCTGGATCAGCTCTCAGAATATAGCTACTTTACAATAGTAGATGTAAACCCTCACATATTAACAGTATTATTTTAAATAATACTTCGTATTCACCGCATCACTGTGCATGTTAGAATGAGTGTAGGAGCATTATGGAAGCAAACCTTTAAAAAGTGGAGTTTACTATGGTTAATAAAAAAGACATTTTCCAAGCCTGCCTTCTTGGCGGCGCCATCGGTGACGCATTAGGTTATCCGGTAGAATTCATGGACATTAATACAATCCGTAGACAGCACGGCCCTAATGGCATAACTGACCTGGTCTGCAATGAGACTACTGGAAAAGCAATCATATCCGATGACACTCAGATGACGCTTTTTACAGCGGAAGGAATATTGTGGGCTGCTATGCGCGGACGAATGAAAGGCATCTGCAGCTACGCGCCATGTGTTTTTTACTCATACCAACGCTGGCTGTATACACAAACCGGAAGGGTTGCAAGCCAGGATTACGAATGGATTTTAGATACCAACCAAATGGAGTACAAAAGCAACCTTCTGCAAACTCATGAGCTTTTTCAAAGAAGAGCGCCAGGGAATACCTGTCTTTCTGCTTTATCCACCAGCACGCAACAGAATTACGGCACTATCGAACAGCATATCAATAACAGCAAAGGCTGCGGCGGTGTTATGCGTGTTGCCCCGGTCGGCCTGTTTTTTCACAAGTCACCGGAACAGGCTTTCCATGTGGCCTGTGAATGCGCGGCGATCACCCATGGGCATCCAAGTGGTTATCTCTCAGCAGGTGTTATTGCATTTATTGTTGCAGAAATCATCAATGGTGTTGACATTAAGTCCGCAACACTGGCAGCAATGGAAGTACTAAAAACATATGATGAACACAAGGAATGCCTGACAATTCTGAATAAAGTGATCAATCTGGCAGAACAGAATATTGATCCGTATGAAGCGGTAACACAACTTGGCCAAGGCTGGATTGGCGAAGAGGCGCTGGCGATATCACTTTACTGCGCACTTAAATATCAAAAAGATTTTCACGCAGCGTTATGCCTTGCAGTGAACCACAACGGGGATAGTGACAGTACTGGGGCTATTTGTGGAAACATTCTTGGAGCTTATCTTGGAACAAATGGAATCCCGGAGCAATGGATCAAGAATGTCGAGCTTGCGGAGGTCATCATAAGCTTATCAGATGAATTGAGCAGGGTATCATAATGGACACAAGGGGCTGGCAAATACTATCTGTGAAGCCAGCGGTCCACTTTTATAATTGTAAAGGTATACGATCCAAAGTCACCGATGTTAATCGGAAACCTTGAACCGGATGACCAGGTAAAAAAGCTGGATATGGTATCATTGGTCGATAACCAGGTAAGTATGTTATAACAGTTGACAATGCCCTAGTTAGATACATCCATGACCGTTCCGATGAATATAGGAAAATTTTCTTCGCAGTCAATCAGCATATAAACAAAAGGACGATCAAGGTGAACAATTTTGATTTCCTCCACTATGACCGACCCGGCTGCGGTACCTACCCCTACTGCAGTAACAGCTCTGGCCTTTGTACCTTTTTCATCTACTTCTATAAAGGTCTTGTGCAGCACGCGGTTGATGTAGAGGTAACCATCTGTTGAGTAACCTATCCCGGAAAAATCCGAAGTGTTGTAGTTAAAAGCGTCTGTCATGCCCATTGCCCTGAGTACCTCACTCAATTCAACGCTATATTCGCTCTTGAATTTAGGAATGGCTGCACTAACTTTCACATCCTCAGAGTTGGAAAGTATTTCAGCCAACTTCTCGCCAGTGAGTGAAGCGACATACTCCGTAACGCTAATGCCCTCATCTGGCAGCAATGCGGCAAAAGCATAGTTTTTTCCGACATAATATTTAAGCAGACCCACAGCGTTGGTATCCTTCAAATATTGATTTTCTTCGGAGTACATCAGTTCTGTTTCCTGTTCTGTACCGTCTTCTTTCGTGAATACCATGTCGCGCACCTGAATTTTGTCATAGTTTTTCATCCACTCGGCATCAAAGGCAAGGGCATTGACGAGGTACATCACAGCCTCTTCGGGGATGCTGCCGAGTATATCTTGAATCATGCCATCTGTGTTTTTATTGACCCAATTGTTGATGTCGCTAAGCGTTGAGCTATCAAAAGGAGCTTTATACAGGCCCGCCCCGTAATAGTCCGCATTGGCTTGCAGGAAATTCGGTTCCACAGTAAAGCTGTCGTCATCCTTAAACCAGATAGAGTTGGCAATTTTAAGCTTGCTCTTATCACCGTCAGGCAGCGAATTTGTACAAATGTACAGGTACTCGTTTAGCTCTTCGACAGAAAGCCCGAACACTTCTTCCATTTGGGACAGCGTCTCGCCTCTTGCTCCGTTTGCGGTCATCGCAAGTGCACAAAGGACGGAAAGGGGGGAAATCAGCGTGTTACTTCCATCTTCAACGCTTTGCTGAAACAGCCGTACTGCAAAATCCATAACAGCAGTGGCATCTTTCCCGGCGATATCTATATTCGTGCTAACACTATTGGCTTTTATACCGGACATCAAATCCTCGGCCTGTGCAGTAATTCCGCAGCCAGAGAGATTGAGCAGAATGGATAACAATAAAACAATGCATAGCACGGCAGCATTCATTCGTTTTTTCATAATGATCAGCTCCTTTCGCAGGTCTTACCAATTAAGACTCACAGATCCTGAAAAGATTCCCAAATAGGAACTCATACTCATTCTAAAGGTTTTTTGTTTCCAATTCAACAACCTTTACAAATAAGGAAAATTAAGATAATGTTAAAGATAAAGGAATTGATACTTTACAGTAGATGTCAACCTTCACTTTTATAGAAATATAGTAATACTTCGTATTCACCGCATCACTTTGCATTTGAATATGCGGTAATATCAAATCAGGTATATTATTATGAATAAGTTTGATATTCTAAAACAATATTTCGGGCATACCACCTTCCGAAGCGGGCAGGATGAAATCATTGATAGTATTCTGTCTGGCAGGGATGTCCTGGGGATTATGCCAACGGGTGCCGGTAAGTCTATCTGTTATCAGGTCCCGGCTTTGATGCTGGATGGGTTAACACTTGTGATCTCTCCATTGATTTCGCTGATGAAGGATCAGGTGAATGCATTAGTCCAATCAGGAATTAATGCAGCGTATTTGAATAGTTCCTTATCTATAAGCCAGCAAAAAGAAGTATACCGTCGTGCTTTAAACAACGAATACCGAATAATATATGTAGCACCTGAACGTTTGCTAACAGATGATTTTCAGCAGTTTTCCCAAAATATTAAGATTGCCATGGTAACGGTCGATGAAGCACATTGTGCTTCTCAATGGGGACAAGATTTCAGGCCACATTATCTGAAAATTGTTGAATTCATCATGGGCCTGCCATACCGCCCCATCGTCAGTGCATTTACAGCAACAGCGACAATAGAGGTTCGCGATGATATATTAAATATCCTTGGCTTGAATGATCCACTCATGATCATCACCGGGTTTGACCGCAAAAACCTCTATTTTGATGTTCGCAAACCCCAGAATAAGATTAAAGAGTTAATGAGCATTATAGAACAAAGACAGGACAAATGCGGAATTATCTACTGTTCAACAAGAAAAAATGTTGAAACGGTATGCGAAAAATTGAATGCCCACGGATATTCTGCAACAAGGTATCATGCCGGTTTAAATGATAAGGAACGACATATTAACCAGGACGACTTTATTTATGACAGAAAAAACATCATTGTAGCAACGAATGCTTTTGGTATGGGTATTGATAAATCAAATGTTTCGTATGTAATCCATTTCAATATGCCAAAAAGTGTAGAAGAGTATTATCAGGAAGCAGGCAGGGCGGGTCGTGATGGTGAACCTGCGGATTGCATTATCCTGTATAATGGGCAGGATGTTATTACGAATGAATTCATAATCAAGCATGGCAATGAAGAAAACGAAGCATTAACCGTTGAAATGAGGAAAGCGGTTAAGGAGAAAGATTTGGAACGTCTGAAACGAATGACATTTTACTGCACAACAACAGACTGTTTGCGTGAGTATATACTAAAATACTTCGGAGAGAAAACACAAGGTTATTGCGGAAACTGTTCAAACTGCAATACGAATTTTGAAACGGTTGATATTACAATTGAAGCGCAAAAAATCGTTTGCTGCGTTGCCAGAATAGAACAATGGAACAAAAGCTTTGGCAAAAAGATGGTTGCCGATATCCTTCGTGGTGAAAAGTCTGAAAAAATCACACGAATGGGTCTGAATAATCTTTCTACTTATGGAATAATGGCAGATGTGCCAGCTAATAGAATTCTTAAAATAATTAATTATCTTGTTGATAATGAATACTTGCTCCTGTCTGACAGTCAATACCCGGTATTAAAGCTTACGAGCAAATCGAATGCGATTATCAAAGAGAAAAGGTCTGTTGAAATGAAGCTTCCGATTGAAGTAAAGCCGGATAAAAAACAAAGCGTTCAAATCGATTATGGTGTTGATATGGGCTTGTTCAATGCACTTAGGAAACTAAGGAACAAGATAGCTACTGAAAAACACCTCCCGGCGTACATCATTTTTACTGATGCTACCCTAAGAGATATGTGTCGGAAGCTTCCAAAGAACAATCAGGATTTTAAACAGGTTTCTGGTGTGGGAAAAGTAAAGATGGACATGTATGGGGAAATTTTCACCAGACATATCTCGGAATACCTGATCCGGACCCCAAGCTTAAGCCCAAGTGCAAGCAACACTGGAAAAGAAACATCATCGACAATGAGTTATCGGGATAAAGTGGTTCAAGGGAACTATCCAACGGCATATCAGCCATGGACTGAAAAAGAAGAAAAACAGCTTGAAGAAGAATATAAAAGCGGAGTGACTATAAAACAAATGAGTAGTACACATAAAAGAACAATAGGTGCAATTCGAGCCAGAATGAAGAAAATGGGGATAATAAAATAGAGAATTCCTATGCAAGACGGTATAATTATATCAAGGACATTCTAATGAGTTATTTCCTGAAAAACTGATTGTACCTGGCTTCATCAATACTACCATCAGGTTAAGATGTTGAATACTAAGGAGTGTGAACCTTGATCTTAAGCGTAAGCCGCAGAACCGACATCCCGGCTTTTTATACAGAATGGTTCCTTAACCGCCTGAAGCAGGGGTTTGTTTATGTCCGCAACCCCATGAATTATCATCAGGTCAGCGAAGTAGCGTTGAATCCCAATGTAATCGATTGTATCGTTTTTTGGACAAAGGATCCGTCGAACATCCTTGACAAGCTGGATCAGCTCGCAGAATATAACTACTATTTTCAAATAACGGTGAATTCTTATGATAATCAAATTGAGCGGAATGTCCCCAATAAAAACAAGGTTGTTCAGGCCTTCCAGACGCTATCCCGCATGATTGGCAAAGAAAGAACCATATGGAGATACGATCCCATTATCTTGACAAAAGAGATGGATATGGAAAGCCATTTCAGAAACTTTGAACTATTGGCAGCAAAGCTGGAGGGGTATACCGAGCAGTGCATCATCAGCTTTGTAGACTTTTATAAAAAGGCGGAGCGGAATATGAGCCATATTTCGTATTTGCCAATCCATAACGACACGGTGAAAATGATGGGGGAACGATTGTTTAGAATCAGCCAAAACCATGGCTTTGCCATAAAAACATGTTCAGAGCAGATCGACCTTTCTTCAGTTGGAATCGAACATGCAAAATGCGTTGACGGTCAATTGATTTCCAGTATCATCGGGAAACCGATTCTTGCGAAGAAGGACAAAAATCAAAGAGAAGTCTGCGGATGCATGGAAAGCATTGATATCGGTGCGTATAATACATGCAAGCATGGGTGCTTATACTGCTATGCAAATTTCAGTGACAATGCAGTGAAAAACAACCTTCTAAAGCACGATCCATATTCACCGATGTTAATTGGAAACCTTGAACCTGAAGACAAGGTTAAAAAGCGGGATATGGTATCGTTGGTCAGCAACCAGGAGAGCATGTTTTGAAGTGCTTTATGACAATAAGCGCCTGTATTTGTCAGTTGAAGCGCTGGTGTTAAGAAAGGATTTCCAATCTCTCTTTTCCGATACTGAAAGAGAGATGTGCAGAAATCGTTTAAGGGAATATCAGTACAACAAATGGAATCCCTGAGAAATGGATCAAGAACGTTTCAAAGGAGGTACAAAATGAACCTGGAAAAATCCATTGACTTCCTATTGGAGAATGCGGGGGCGATCATTCAATACCGCCTGCGCAAAGAAGTTTTACACAACCTTTCCCAGACGGAAAAAGAAAACCTGCTGGAACGAATATATCAAACACCGCATTTTAAGCTTGTGCAAAGCTATGTCAAACCGAACGGCTATATCGGTTGCGGGATGCATAGCTGGGACAACTGGCGGGGTATTAAGCTGCACGAAACTCCGCTGCAGGACGGCGAGTGTGCGGCTCGGTTACTTTCATACTACGCAGTACCGAAAACCCACCCGATTGTGGCAAACTTTGTTGCAGCAATGCGCAATGAAGATACAATCTGTAAAGAGTTTTCCTATATCAGGCCGGAGGTTGCGCGATTTAACGACAGGTTCCTGGGGCTAAACAGCGGTTTCAGTCTAATGGTACTGATTTATACAATGCAAGCTATGCTCGGTTACGGAGATGACTCGGAACTCGACGATTTCCGAAAAATTTCGCTTGAGGCGTTCAAGAGTGTCCTGAGTTTAAACTCGTTATCAGATATAACGAAAACTCGGCAAGGGAAAACAGAATACTGTTATCCGTACATTGAAGAAGATACATACTGCCCATCAGTATATCATTTAGCCGTACTTGCTTATACAAACAGTTGGCGAACAACGGAAAACATACAACTGATGGCAAACGCGCTTAATCGTTATAACGCCATTATGCCTGATAGCAAAGAAATGTACGTTAAAATCAGGAATAATTATTATTCGGTAGGCTTGTTATTCAGGCCGTACCGCCCATTTCGCCAAGACATGATTGATTCCATATTGTACCGCCGTGTCTTAACGGAAATCGCCATGCTCGGCGTCGGGGAACGCGTCGATATCGTCCGTGAGTCTGCAGCAAACATTCAGGAAGCCATCAACGGCGACGGTATCCTGCAAATGCGGTTTGATTTACCCCACAACAAGCGGTACTCCCCGAAGAATATCGACTATCCAACCGCATATGAAGATGTGCGGTTAGAGCCGGACTACAAACGAAAATATGCCCTTGAATGCGACTTAACATTTTGGGCTGTTCAATTTCTAAAACTTGTGGAGGGTGCAAAAGATTTTTGAATGCCAAAATTGCGGTCATCAAAAAGCACTGGAGAATCAAACAAGCTGTCCAGTATGCGGGGTTACCTTTAAAGAAAAGCAGAAAGCCCCATTTAACATGCTTTTCTGAAATAAAGACATCATTGCGGTATGATGAGGATTTTGGTAAAACAGAAGCGAAAATGTACATGATATAAATCTTGGGTTGGGTGGTAAAGGAAAACAACCATTCTCTAGTTAAAGTAATGTGTACTAAGCATCAAATCAGCAATCTTTACAACTTCATCAATATCATAATTCCTGGGCGGCGGCTGCTCCAATTGTTCAATATCAAACCCATAAGCCCAAAGCTCCCATACCAATTTTTTTAGTGCAGGGTTGTTAACAGAATGCTGAGAGATTTCATATATGAGATTTGAAATTACACCATATGCTTCACTGGAGTTGGCTTTATATTCTTCATATTGCTCAATATCTGTAAGAGGGAGCAGTACCTCGGCGTTTTTTAGCCGGGAACTTTTTTTACCATTCCCGTATTCCATAATACTCAAAAAGTGCTTCAAATTTCTGCAAAATTGCCTATACATCAAACTGCTCCCTGAATAGCTTCAAATTCATCAAAAAAGCTTCTTTAACTCGTTTGCTGATATCATTCCTGTTCAGTACTTTGTCTATTAACATTACCAGTAAACTTCTATTTGCTCGTTTCAGAAGTATTGAAATATCTTCAACATCAACAGGAGAGTATCTTCCGATTTTACTTAAAATAATATCTTCCAATGAAAGTACAAAAACATTTTTAAGTGTTTCTACCTTTTTTGCTCTTTGCGCAAAGTCATTCGGTATCGTTGTAAGATGAAAATCAAGAAAGTCGTATTTCTCGAGGATTCTAAGCAACCTGCCCATATTCGCATCATATTCCATATCAAGAATGTCAAAATCAGTAGTTGCCCTGTCAAGATATTTACCAATAATACATCCGGAGCCACCAAGGAGATAAATAGGTGGATAATCAATTCCCTTCATTTGAGCGAAGTCATCCATATCTTTTAGTATTTCGATTAGGATTTCCCTGGTCATTTCCTCCATAAGAATCCCTCCAAACCCCAAATATCCAAGCACACTATTATTCTACATAACAAACGCTGGATATACAATAGTGAATGCAATCCGGTAAACTTCTTGAACAAGACCGTTACTGTCACAGGTACGCAGGCGCAGCCTGTCATCCTGAACGAAGTGAAGGATCTTGCTTCGCTCATGACAAGATCCTTCGTTGCGCTCAAGATGATGTCGCTACTTTCATGATAAAACACATATTTCTGTAGCAACTTATAAACTTACTAAAAGTGGGGGGAGAACAGTAGCATTCTACTGCCCGCCGTTAAGCTTTATCAGCCTGTATATGACGGTTGCCGCTTGTTCCCTGGTCGTTGTTCCTCCGGGATCAAACATTCCATTATTACCTTACATTAACCCATTATTTGCCGTCAATACCGTTTATAGCGCCTAAAACTATATTGTTGAAGTTTGAAGCCATAAAGTATGTATCGGTTCTGCACACGGTGAAATAAGCTGCGACTATGTCGGCTTCCGGGTCGCAGAGCAGCTTGCAGCAACCGAAGCCCCCGTGCTCAAAGGAACCGGTCGAACGCAATATCCCGGAATCATCCTTTTTCCTTCCCCTCAGGTTCCAGCCAAGTCCCCAGGTACTGGCCACGGTTTCTTCATTATATGAAGCGTCTGCCAGATGAAAATTATGATCACTGGTCATTTCCCGCACAGACGCAGGGGATAACACTGATACGCCCTCCAATGAACCCTTGTTCAGAAACATCTGCCCAAATCGGGTCATATCCAGTACTGTAGTCTTTAATCCTCCCGGACCACTGTCAGAGTCCAGGATCCCTTTGTTTAACCAATCGCTTGCTAGATATTCAGGGCTTCTTGTAACATATCTCGGGAGCTTGCTCTGGGGAAACAGAAAATGGGAATCCTGCATTTTCAAAGGCTTGAACAGTTTTTCGGCGGCAAATTCGTCAATGGGCTTTTTGGAAATGCGGTCAATGATTTCTTTCGCTATATGAAAACCAGTATTGCAATAAGACATCACTTCCTGCGGCTTGTGAGTTGGCACGATAGAAAGGGTTACAGCCAATTGCGTATCATGTCTCATTTTTCTTCCAGGCTCCATATAGGGAAGCCCCATTTTTTCTCTTACCTTCAGCAGTGCTTCATTCCATTCCTCTTCGCAGGAATCCTCCTTTGGAAGCGCTATCCCAAGTGTTTTCGTAATAAAAGCCTCAGTATTCTCGTTTGTGTCCTTGTCAATAATTCCACTGGTATGGGTTAGCAAATGCCAGATGCGGATGTCTGGTTTTTTATCTCCGGTAAACTCGGGAATATAATGGCGAACCTTATGGAACAGATCGATTAGCCCTTCTTCTTGCATGATGCACAGAAGGGTACTAATGACGGGTTTCGTCAGAGAGCACACCGGAAAAATGGTATCGGGTGTTAATGAATCCGATGCCATGTCGGGACCCTTAATGCCATAGGCTCCGGTAAATGCTTCCTGACCATGGCGCAGAACCCTTACAGCGATAGAAGGCGTCATAGGGTTTTTTGACCATTCCTCAAGCCTTTGGTCCAGCAATAGAAGACGTTCCGGGCGGAAGCCCAGTTTTCCGGCATCATTGCACATTTGCTGCATTTGCAACCTTGAAACCTGATTTGCCATAATACAATCCTTCTTTCTTTTCATTTCAATGCCGTAAAGCTTGTCCGGTTGTCTTCTATAGAATATCATATATTTTGTAATGTGTATATATCTGGAAAGAATGGTCATAAGAACAACCTGAAAACCATAAAGATGGGGCTTTTCATTCTTTTTGCCAAATGGTAGACTTTACATAAAGAATGAAAGGAGTAAAATGATGAAAGCGAAAGTTTTATATATCCTGAGCATGCTGCTGATGATATCTCTATGCTCCAACCTGAAAGTTTTCAGCAGATCCAACGGCGAGTATGAATACACTGAAAACAGCGACGGGGGAATGACCATTGTTAACTATCTTGGTACCGGTTCAGTCGTCAATATACCATCCCAAATCGATGGTAAGAAGGTAACAAGAATCGGTGATAACGCCTTCAGGTCGAATCCAATTGTTACTGACATTACCATACCCAATACGGTTTCTCACATAGGGATTGCTGCCTTTTGGAACAACAACGGCTTGAAAAGCATAACCCTTCCCGATAGTGTAACAAGAATCAGCGAAGTTGCCTTTGCATATTGCTTCGGATTAGAGTCGGTGACATTCGGGGCTTCTATCGAATTCATCGGAAAAGATGCATTTGTTAAAACACCATTCTGGGAAGAGAGGTTCAGGGAATTCGACAGCATAGACGTTTACTGCAGGGGTGTTTTCATCGCGGAAAAGCAGCATAAGTTCGGATTAATCGACATGGACAGGAATATTGTATTGCCCTTTGAGTATGAAACCATATGTCCCGGGGTGAACGGACTATTCGAGGTTAAAAAGGACAGCCAGTGGTTTTATTTGGATCCGAACTTTAAACCTATTGTTTTCAGCAACAATGCTGAAAATTATAAGGATATCAGGCTGCACCTGGAGATATTCGAGATCGTGCCCGAAGAGGGGACGAGAAGCACGGAAACCTGGCATCACCCGAATTATGGAGAGGCGGGAATGAAAACGGATCTTCTTGACCACAGGGGAAACCTGAACATTGTATATGAAGCCATTGATTCTGAGAACATATATATTGCACGGTTTGATGAGAATTACAAATTGACGGATACAATCAAGATCACCAAAGAGCTTCCTCTTTTTGGAACTGCAGTATGTGATGGAAAAGGGAATTACTACATATTGTACGGTGCTTGCGTAGAAGAAGATGAAAAGGCTTCGAAAAATATTGTCATCGTAAAGTACAGCAATACGGGCAGGAAGTTGGGTCAGGCCTCTTATACCGCCGGTGAAATGTCAGGCCAGGGAACAAAGCAACCTTTTAGCTTTGGGAGTGCGTCCATGGCGATTCATCAAAATATCCTTGCGGCACATTTTGCCAGGGTTATGTTTCAATCTCCTGATGGTATGAATCATCAATCATCAACCGTGGTATACGCCGATATCGACACAATGAATCCTGTAAGCCTGCCCATTCCGTACGCCAGCCATTCCTTTGACCAACACATCATATCGGCTTCAGACGAAGGATTTGTCCTGGTAGATAAAGGAGATGCATATCCCCGCGGCTTTGCTCTTTCCAGAGTAACCCCGGAAGGAAACAACAGCTTTGAAACCTTCCATTTTGCAGAAAGCACCGTTTATCAAACAACCCGTTCCGAATTGGGCGGGCTGATTGAGAATTCTTATGGATATGTTCTGGCGGCAAGCTCTATTAAGAAGCTGACCTATGTGCCCATTCCCGAATCAGAAACCATCTCCAGGAACATTTTTGTTCAAGTGATTAAGAAAAATTTCATGGATCATAGTAATAACGCGGACAAGCTGTTAAGCAAAGGAGAATACAGAGCCCCCGACGGCATGGCGGGAAGAACGGGTTTAAACACCAGCGGGCAAAGTTACTTTTTACCGGAAAATGTTGCAGATTATGGTGTAGCGTGGCTTACCGGCTACACCGGTAATGAGTCCGCCTGCAATCCCAAAATTGTGAAGCTTGAGCAGAATGCTTCCTGTGTGCTATGGGAAAAGTTCAATGGTCAGGATCACGCGGGTACATATTATGCCATCATTGACGCACTGGGTAATATAATTCGGGAGCCTGTCTTAATTCCCAATGCAAGGCTGTCTTTTGATAAAATGCCATTATACATAAATGGCGAAATCGTCTGGTCGGTCATCGGGCAGTATCCGCAAAGGATATCCGTTTACAGGCTGATTCCGGGCCTTTCAGAGTATACCACCCTGCAAACCGATGACGCACAGACATATGTGCTATCCCACAAACCGATTGGCAGCAAACATATCCTTTCACCATGGGCGACTGAGGGAGTAAAAAAGTCCATGGAAATCAATTTGCCCCAGGGAAAAATCTTATCTGATTTTCAAAACGATATTACCAGGGAAGAGTTCTGTGAGATGGCGGTCAGGCTTTATGATCTGCTGTCCGACTCGAAGGCCGAACTGCCTTCATCGAATGTTTTCAATGACACGAATAACCCTTACGTACTGAAAGCTAACGCGCTCGGCATCATTAAGGGCGTTGGCGAAGGGCGGTTCGCACCGGAAGCCAGGGTAACCAGGCAGGAAATTGCAGTCATGTATGAGCGCTTACTGAGTGCGCTGAAAATAAATCCTATGGTTACTTCGGAATACAGAGCCTTTGCCGATGAAGAGGAAATAGCGCCCTGGGCGAAAAGCGCCATGCAGCTGTTAAACAAGCTGAACATTATTGCAGGTGTCGGCGGAAACAAGGTTGCCCCTCAGGGCAGCGTCACTCGGGAGCAGGCAATTATCATGTCGATACGGCTGTTTGAACTGAAATAAGACAGGGACCGACAGAATAGATATAATTGTATGAGAAATTTCGGAGGTATTGTTTTGCCAACAAATCAGACTACTCGCAATAACACTCAAGGCATGTGGATGCCATAATCCTGTTGCGGAACGTGAAACGATGATACATAAAGACTTTGCGAGTATGGATGTAAAATGTGCTTTTTAACACGGAGGCTATCTTTCACATCTTTTATTTTGTAAAATATAAATATTCAAATGCTCCTAAGCCCTCTGTTTCAGAGCGTATTTTTGCCCTTTGGATTAAGAACGTGCATCGTGGGATAAGCAGATTCACACTTCGGTGGTGGGTTGGGTGTAGAAATATACAAGCGATATTTGGAGGATTATTTATGATAACCATTAAAAAAATCGCCGAGTTGGCAGGTGTAAGCCCCAGTACCGTGTCAAATGTTTTGAACGGCAGGGGGCACAAGATGTCTCCGGCTACATTGGATAAGGTTAAAAAAATCCTGGACGAAACCAACTATGTGTCCAATATGGGGGGCAGGCTACTGGGCAATTATGGTTCCAAAATTATTGGTGTTATCATGACTTATACTCGAATGCGCCGAATCAGCTTGAAAGTTTTTTCTCCGGTTCCGCGTGGCAACAGGATGAGGCTACCGGCCAATATTATATGCACCTGTTCGCAAAGGAACAACCGGATCTAAATTGGGAAAACCGACAGGTTCGAGCTGCTGTGTATGATATGATGAAATGGTGGCTGGATAAAGGCATTGACGGCTTCCGCATGGATGTTATCAGTATGCTCTCAAAACAGGAACGGGCATTAAAAAACGATGGCGGGCCAAATGTGAGTGTGGTAAACGGGCCTCACGTACATGAGTACCTGAAGGAGATGAACCGGGAAGTATTGTTACGATATGATATCATGACAGTAGGGGAGACAGCGGGTGTTACGGTGCAGGAGGCAAAAAAATATGCCAGTTACGGTATTGGCGAACTGAACATGGTGTTAGACCGCCACATCTTGCGTTATTACTAAGAAACGGGAAAGATGACAGCACACTGAATAATAAATTGTGTTGACTATACATTTGTGGTCAGCAATATGATTGATAAAATGGCTCTATGATAGAATGATGAAAAGGAGTAAGTAGCTTGAGTGATAATGTGAGTGCATTTTTGCTGATAATACCCATCATCCTTTTAAGGTATGGGCTTTTAGGCTTACTTGGTAAGGAAGCGCTGAAACGTGCAGGTTTCTTTGCTCCCTTATCAGGGAATGAAAAAACAGCTTACATTATTTATCAATTGGCAACAGCTCTTATTCTCATTTGCCTGGTATTTGTAAAAATCAATACCGACTCTGTTTGGTTTTATGCGGGCTTGATAATATTTTGCCTGGGAACTGTTTTGTACGCTGCATCGATCATCAATTATGCAAAACCCGGGGGAAATGGCATGAATACGGGCGGATTATATCGGATATCCCGTAACCCCATGTATGTTGCGTACTTTCTCTATTTCCTGGGGTGCGTATTTCTCACTTGTTCATGGGTATTGCTTGCATTATTAATTGCTTATCAAATTTCATCCCATTGGATTGTTCTTTCAGAAGAAAGATGGTGTATTCAGCAATTCGGAGATGAGTATTTGGAATATATGAAAAAAGTGAGACGATATTTTTGAAAAGTTAGGGAGATGGAGGCAGTGGTATTGTGATGCATTACAAAATTTACTTGTTTGATTTTGATTATACACTGGCAGATGCAACCAATGGAATTGTTGAATCGGTGAAGCACGCTTTATCGAAGATGGATTTCCCTCGACCAACCAGAGATGAGGTCAGGCGCACAGTCGGTATGTCATAAAGTGAGTCGTTTACTTTCCTGACGAAAAATGAGGAACCCGAGCTTAAAACAATGTATATCAAGCTGTTTAAAGAAAAAGCTGATGAAGTTATGACACAAAACACGCAGTTATATCAGAATACTATCCAGGTGTTAAGTTACCTTAAATCAAGAGGTATCAGAGTAGGAATCGTAACAACAAAATATAGATACAGAATTGTTGAGGTTCTTAAGAGATTTCAGATAACTCACCTGATTGATGTCATTGTTGGGGGTGATGACGTTAAAAATACCAAACCTGACCCGGAAGCATTAATCAGGGCGATGGAACTATTGGGTGCCACAAAAGACAATGTTGTATACATCGGGGACAGCATTATTGACGCAAAAACTGCGAACAGCGCCAATGTTGATTTCATTGTCGTTACAACGGGAACAACTGAAAAAGATGAATTATTCCAATTTCCCCATATAACCATTATTAACTCATTAACAGGCTTAATTCCAATAGTTTAGGAGTTACATCATGAATCCCGTTTTTACAATAGGCCATAGCAATTTAAGTATTGAAGTGTTTATCAACTTATTGAGGATGCATAATATTACAGTTGTAATTGATGTCAGGAGTGTTCCATACAGCAGGTTTTACCCTCAGTTCAATAAGGAAAGGCTGGGTAATTCACTTAAGCAGAATCATATTTCATATATCTTCGAGGGGGAACGCCTCGGTGGAAGAATAAAGGACAAGGATTGTTTTATTCAAAAGCAGCTTCCCCAAAGATGAGCAAACAAACAGGTCATAACTGTTTGTGGTGATAAAATTGAACTCATTGGTTAAATTGTTGTTCCATATGATGATCATGGGAGGCTACCATGAATCTTGATTTGTTACAAGATGAAGTGCTACTGTGAAAGGAGGTTGTAATATGAGATATAATTCAAAAAAAGATTGGTGGATAGGTATCATCATCTGGGTTCCGATGGCATTTGGTTTGTATGAAACGGCATATGAAGCTTTTGCGGGGGAGCTGTCATTTATCTTCTTTATTCTTTTTGCCTTACTCGTTGGTTTTGTAGCGTGGATTTGGTTTGGTACATACTATGTTTTTGAAGAAGAGAGCTTGATTATCAAGTGCGGGCCAATAAAAGAATTTGTTCCCTTTAAAAAGATAATTTCAGTGAAAAAGACAAGGAATCCGCTTTCATCCGTTGCATTATCAATCGATCGAATTGAGATCACGTATGGCAGCATTGTTTTAATATCGCCTGTTAAAAAGGAAGAGTTCCTTGCTGAACTTAGGAAGAGATGCAATTATTCTTTTGTTGAAAAGAATGTGAGGTAAGCTATAACAGCATTCTCTTTCAAGCATGCTCCCAATATCCACTTGGAATGAGTAACATTGGCATATATAATGGAATCAACAGGGGTTCAAATAAATGATGAAAAGCAGTGATTGGATGAGCATATCACAGCAAAGGCAATCAAAAAGCCTGTTTCAAAGGCAATTGGAGCGGGAGATACTCAGAAGGATTATTCAGTGGGTTATTGCGGGGTGCTTGTTGTTTTGTATTCCGATTTTCGGGATAAATTATCTGAACACCTATTTTAATGTCAACAAGCATCTGAATTTCCTTGACCGTACCTTTACCGAAGTATATGATTCGACCGCAGAATACATAGAAAACCCCGAGAACTTCAATGTTTTTTTACGCTGTGTCAAAGGCGGGTCAAATGACAGGGAGGTTCAGTATTCAGTCAGTAAACACAATTTGTCCGATTCGGTCAGAATTAACCTGATTTTAATGGATATAAACAAGAATATCATTTACACCAGCTTTAGTCAGGAAAACATGAATCTTCACCGTATTGAATTTAATAAAATTGTTGCAGAAAATTTGCTGAGTGGTCAGGATCAGATTTACAATACTGTTTACTTCTTTTCCGGCAACAGCTCGGAATATGTCTTCTCAAAGCTGTTATATGAAGACGGCAGGGCGGCAGGCTTTGTTACATTATATCTCAACGGAAATGACTGGAGTAAGCTCTTATCGGAATATCAGTATGACTGCATCATCACCAATCAAAATGGAGATATCATCTACTGCTCCAAAAGCGGTTTTCTACCGGAACGAGGAACCAATAAATTTCGCAAAAACGACGCACAGCGTATTTCCAACATTAAGGGCATTCGCTATATCCTTTCCTCCCGCACCCTTCCCGACAATAGGGCGGTACTCTATTCACTGATTTACACTCCGGGCAATACAATATATATTTTACTGGGTGTACTGACAATACTTATTCTTGGAACCGTTTGGCTTGTCATGTTCAGAAAAATGTCGCAGATGATGGCCGAAAAAAACGCTGCCTCCCTGGGCCTTTTGGTGGATGAAATGCGGATAATCCGACGGGGAGACAACAGGCATATTATCCGCATTGAAAGCGGTGATGAATTTGAGGAGATTGCGGCGCAGATTAATAAAATGCTTACGAGTATTAACGAGCTTAATACTCGTAACACTGACCTCATTAAGCTAAACAGCATGGTTGAAATGCGAAATCTGCAGACACAAATCAACCCGCATTTTATCTACAACTCACTGGACACCATTAAATATCTGATTTTAACCGATGGGGAAAAGGCGGCTCATTTACTTGAGAGGTTTACCCATATCCTCCGGTACAGTATTAATAATACCAAGCAGGACGTGCTCCTTTCCGAGGATATAATATACATTGAGGACTATTTGTATGTGCAAAAAACAAGGTTTGGCGACCGATTTATCTGCAGTATTGATATTGAAGAATGCTGCAGCCGCATGCTCATCCCAAAGCTTTTACTCCAACCCCTTATTGAGAACAGCATCAAATACGGTTTTAAAAAGCATATGAACCTAACGGTGTCGATTAGAGGATGGTGTGATAAGGAATACCTCTTCCTGCAGGTAATTGACGATGGACCGGGTGTTTCTGAGGAGGAACTGGAGCAACTGCGGAAGATGATGGTGTCGGAGAAAATAATGACTGAGCACAACGGCCTGCAAAACCTTTGCAGGCGCATTATGCTGGAATATGGAGAAGGCTGTGGGCTGTTTATAGACAGTGTAGAGGGGAAATCCTTTACAGTGACTGCAAAGCTTCTTTGCCGGAGGGTTTAGGATGTATAAGGTAGTATTAGTAGAAGATGAGGATATACTACGAAAGGGAATTAAGCATTCTGTACCATGGGAACAGTACTTATGCGTCGTAGTGGGAGAGGCGCGTAACGGGGTGGAAGGCAAGGAGCTCATCCTTTCACTGAGCCCCGATATCGTTATCACCGACATCAATATGCCCGTGATGGACGGACTCCAGATGATTGCCGAAACAAAAGACAGAAGCTATGCCACGATTATTCTGACCGGCTACTCGGAGTTTGAATACGCAAAAGAGGCTATTAAGTACGATGTATCCGATTATCTCCTTAAGCCCTTAAACATGAAGGAAATGGCTGAAGCGCTTGAACGTGCCGTTCTGGAGTGCAGAAACATAGAAATCTTAAGAAATCAGAACCAAAGCGCCGCTGAATTGAAAAATATTTCACTGATTGATCACAAAGAAAATAAAGAAGACGAAGACCCGGTTGTGAGGCAAATACTGGGGTATATTGCAAAAAATTATACCCAAAAAATAACGCTTTCCGACCTTTCTGAAAAATTGTTTTTCTCGGATCGGTACATCAATCAGCGGTTTCAAAAATCTCTGAACACTACCGTCATCGAGTATTTGAATCGATACCGTATGCAGCAGGCACTTCTGCTTTTGCAGCAAGATAAGCTGTCCATCTCGGAAATCGCCAGAGAATGCGGCATAGGGGATTATAAATATTTCAACCATGTGTTCAAAAAATATATGGGCTGCTCTCCTATGGAATATAAGCGTAAAATCCGCTGAGCAGGTTTTTAGCAGGAATGAATCGAGCCTTTTTATGCCCGGATGTAATGTGCAAACTGTTCGGTTTTTTTCTTATTTGTTCTATAATTTGGGTATTCCTTATATAGTTGCATGTTATAGGATGTAATAAGAGGGTCCGACGGACCACAATTTTATGAGGAGGATTTGAATATGAAAAAAGCATTAGCCATTCTACTGAGCCTGCTTATGATTGTTTCCTTTGCCGGTTGTGTCAGCGTAACGCCGCCTGCACCCACACAAGGCAGCCAGACACCAGAGTCCGGAACACCGTCTGCAGCACAGACGGGTGGGAAGCTTGTCGTCTATTCACCGAACTCTGAGGGATTAATGAATGCAACCATTCCACTTTTTGAAGAAAAGTATGGAATTGACGTGGAAGTTATACAGGCAGGCACGGGCGAGCTGATTAAGAGAATTCAATCTGAAAAAAATGACCCCTATGCCGACGTATTGTTTGGCGGCTCCTGGTCGCTGGCTTATGACAATAAGGATTTGTGGGAGATGTATGTATCCCCGAATGACAAGAATGTTATCGATGCATATAAAAACACCTGTGGCTTTATCACCGGAAACGTGCTGGACGGAAGCTGCCTGATAGTGAACACCGACCTCATCGGTGATATCAAGATTGAAGGCTATGCCGATCTTCTCAACCCTGCGCTCAAGGGTAAGATTGCTACCGCGGACCCGGCCAACTCATCTTCAGCCTTTGCCCAGCTCACCAATATACTCAAGGCTATGGGCGGATATGAGGACGAAAAGGCATGGGGGTTTGTCAAGGATCTGTTTGCAAACATTGACGGCAAAATTTCCCAGAGCTCTTCGGGCGTATACAAAGGCGTTTCTGACGGCGAATATCTGGTAGGTTTGTCCTATGAAGACCCTTGCGCACAGCTTGTAAGAGACGGCGCACCTGTAAAGGTTATTTACCCCAAGGAGGGTGCAGTCTATCTGCCGGCATCAGCAACCATTATCAAGGGAGCAAAGAACCTGGATAACGCCAAGCTTTTCATAGACTTTATCATCAGCGAAGAGGTTCAGAATATTTGGGGAACCACGCTGACCAATCGCCCGGTCCTGAAAAACAGCAAAACCAGCGACTTTATGATTCCCATGTCCGAGATTTTTGTTATTGAGGAAGACATCCCCTATGTTAGTTCGCACAAGAAAGAAATTGTTGCAAAGTATACGGATATATTTACAAGCCTTCAGAGCAAATAGCATTCATTAGCCACGGAGGAATGATATGAGTAAAATTTATGCCAATAACCTTGTTAAGAAATACGGGAATAACACTGTTGTTTCTGATTTGAGTATGGAAATTAAAAGCGGAGAACTTTTTACTCTTCTCGGCCCTTCGGGCTGTGGTAAAACCACGC
>LSQX01288146.1_pt1 | contig 30902 bp, 29 predicted proteins | sample 654561 | NCBI WGS metagenome assembly LSQX01 (sample SAMN04489861, study PRJNA283612) | anaerobic digester metagenome | isolation source: 4 biogas reactors fed with cattle manure at either 37C or 55C with and... | place: Denmark: Kongens Lyngby | collected 2014 | reverse complement strand
ATTATGCATACACCTCCTCAATCTTCTCTATTGCTTCTTTTGTTGCAATAAGCTTATCGTAATTCATAATGTCATATGTGTTTAAAGTGCTGACAAGTGTAGTCTTTACTCCCGGAATATTTCCGGCGGATTTTATAACAACATCATCCTTTTGTCCTAGAACAACAAGAGCTTTTGTATCAACATTAAGATTTTTAAGGACATCAACCATTTTCTTTGTTTTAATCTCTTCAAAGTTTAAACTATCTAAAATCATCATATCATTTTCATAAACCTTTGAGCTTAAAGCTGATTTTAAAGCTAGTCTCTTAACCTTTTTATTCACAGAATAACTGTAATCCCTAGGTTTTGGTCCTAACGCAACGCCACCTTTTCTCCAAATAGGAGAGCTTGAACTTCCATGTCTTGCTCTACCTGTTCCTTTTTGTCTCCAAGGTTTTGCTCCTCCACCACGAACTTCTGCCCTTGTCTTTGTGCTTTGAGTTCCTTGTCTTTGATTCGCTAAATAATTTACGACTACTTCGTGAATAACGGCTTTGTTAACCTCAACACCAAAAATACTATCATTTAACTCCATATCTCCGATTTGTTCACCACTCATATCGTATAAAGCCACTTTAGGCATAAAATCATCCTCCCTTCTTCCGTGTCATTTATGAACCTTTTACAGTATCTTTTATAACAATAAAACCGCCTTTTGGTCCCGGCACTGCACCTTTTATAAACATTAAGTTTTTATCTGCATCAATTCTTACCACATTAAGGTTTTGTATGGTAACACGCTCCGCACCCATATGTCCCGGTAACTTCTTACCTTTAAATACTTTTGAAGGGCTACTCGCTCCTCCCATAGAACCAACTCTTCTATGGTATCTTGAACCGTGAGTAGCAGGACCTCTATGTCTTCCCCATCTTTTAATGACACCCTGAAAACCTTTACCTTTACTTATGCCGGTTACATCTATCTTTTCTCCTTCTTCGAATATGTCAACCTTAATCTCATCACCGACATTATAGTCTGCTGCAGTTTCAGTCTTAATTTCTTTTACATATCTTTTATAACTTACTTCTGCCTTATCAAAATGACCTTTTGTAGGTTTATTCACATTCTTTTCTTTCTTATCTGAAAAGCCCAATTGTAATGCACTGTATCCATCGTTATCTACCGTTTTCTTCTGTACTACAAAACAAGGACCGGCTTCTACAACGGTAACAGGTGTAACAATTCCATCTTCATTAAACAACTGAGTCATTCCAATCTTTTTTCCCAGTATTGCTTTTTTCATAAGAGCACCTCCTGATAAGTCATAGGTTCGCTAATGCGAACATAACTTTGTATTTCTTTTACTATAGTTTGATTTCAATATCGACTCCGGCAGGCAAGTCCAATCTCATAAGAGCATCAACAGTCTTAGGTGTCGGAACCAGTATGTCTATAAGTCTCTTGTGCGTTCTCATTTCAAACTGTTCACGAGCATCCTTATATTTGTGTACAGCTCTCAAAATTGTAACTACTTCTTTCTTTGTCGGAAGAGGTATCGGCCCCGAAACCATTGCTCCTGTCCTCTTAGCTGTCTCCACAATCCTCTCTGCCGATTGATCTAATAACATGTGGTCATAAGCCTTTAACCTTATCCTGATTTTTTGTTTTACTGCCATTATTGTTTCCCTCCTTCAATCGTACGTTATTTTTTCCACGCACGACAGTGGTAAAAATCTGTACACTGTGCCGGGTGTTTCATAGTTTTTCAAATTTAAACCCAGATTACAATTAAACAATATAACCTGGGCACTATACTTAAAACAACACATACTATGTATAAATACATAGCTCACTCAAGTAAAACTTTAAGTGTACAGTGACTCTGTCGCCCGGTTTCATGAATCGGACATTCTCAGCAGAAACTACCCGAATAATAACTCGGCAACCTCCTGCTTCATCGTATGCCATGTCACAACCACTATATATTATACTAATATTAATTATTTTGCAAGTGTTTTTTTAAAAAAATTTTTTGTTTGTAAATTTTTTTCTGTTAAGGGCAAAAAACTTTTCATTTAAATCAGAATTAATCAAGCTTAAACAACTTGTGCCCTTTTTTAGTTGGTCAGTTTATCGTGGTGCGGGTAACGCGTGCGAATTCTGAGCAGAACAAAGTGGAGCGAAGAATCTCCTGCACTGTTCTTAGGATAATGTTCCTGTCCCCTGTGACTTAATAGTTTATCATATACATGACATCTTTTATTTCTGCTACCAGTCCATAGTCTGCATATTCAAATATTCTTGCATTCTTATCCTTATTTATAGCAATAATTGTCTGGGATTGTTCTATGGCACAGGTATGTTGAATTGAACCTGATATTCCACAGGCTATATATATCTTAGGCTTTACACTTTTTCCGGTTAATCCGATTTGCATATCATATGTCGCAATACCTAAATCGACTAACCCTCTTGAAGCTCCTATTGTTCCTCCTATTTTTTGAGCAAATTCTTTAAGCATATTAAAATCATCCTTTGCGCCTTTTCCGCCTGCAACAATAATTTCCTCATGTGTGTTTTCTGTTGTACGGACTGTTGCCATTTGAGGTAGTGTGACACATTCTATCTTTGCCATTAAGCTCCCGCCAAACGTAGGTCGGTACATATATAATTTTTCTCCGTCTGTTTCAAGGGCTGTGCAATCCGCGCATAGACCTGTATTAAGTAGTGCCGCTACTCTTGGAGCATTGCTTCTGCCCCACAAATCACTGTTCCAAAGTATAACCTTCGGTTTATGATTTTGAGCAAGTTCTGCTATCTTATCCGGTGATTGCTTATCAATAACTTTTACTTTTTCAGCAATAGAAAGTGCAATTGATTTTACCTCTTCTCCTATAGCCCAGATTTCATCAAACTTTTTTTCAGAGGACTTAAAGGTTTTTTCTAGTTTTATTTGCTTTTTTTCATAATTAATAATGTTCATCAATTCATCAGGTTGAATAAATTTACACTTTCTCTGTCCTATATTATATTCATATGTCTTTATAACTTTGGTTGGTGAACCTTTTAATCCACATTTATTCTTATCTGCTCCTAAATCATCTGCATTCCAAATCTCAACTTCTCCGGTCTTTGACCTGATACTTGGAAAGCGAAGTGTATTTATACGTTCAACTGTAATAAGAGCAGGAAGATTTGCAGTTTCTTCTCCACTCCTGCTTGTACATGAAATTTCACTGTCTATACTGTCTATACTAAGAACATTAGTAATCTGTGGGAGATCAAGCATTTGAGCCAAACAGGGGCCTACTTGTGCCGTATCTCCATCTATACTTTGTCTTCCGCAAATAATTAAATCCGGAGCTATTTTTTTTACAGCCAATGATAACACATAGCTTGTAGCAAGAGTATCTGAGCCTGCAAAAGCTTGATCTGTAAGCAAAATTGCCCTCTTTATTTTTAAACGAGTTAATCTTTTTAACATATTCACAGTAGAAGGTCTTCCCATACTGATTACTGTAATCTCTGAATTTTCTAAACTTAGTGCGGCTTCCAATGCACATTCATCAAAGGGGTTTAACTCCTCATTTACCGGTTTTACACATACTACTATTTTCATAGCTTCACCTTATTATATATTGGTGCCAGTGCATCGTGTATTTTTTTATATGTGTAAAAAATTTCAGAATACTTATTATGATTATCACTGTTTGGCTTTGTTACACTAATAGTCTTAGTGCAGTTTTTAATAACACTGTCAAAACTATCAAAAACACCTGTTGCAACACCTGCAAGCATAGCTGCGCCAAAGGAAGAATCACTGTTTTCGGCTTGATTAAGGGTTATTCCTAAAACATCAGCTGTAATTTGTCTCCAAAGAGGACTATGTGAACCTCCACCAATAATGACTGCATAATCATCATGGGGTATACCTATTTGTTCTAATGCTCTTTTACAGTCAAGAAGTGATAATGCTACACCTTCTAAGACTGCTCTGCTAAAATGTGCTTTTGTGTGTCCTGCACTAACTCCTGTAAAGCTCCCCCTAAGCATAGGGTCTGCATATGGTGTTAATTCGCCGTTCAAATAAGGGTGAAATATTAAACCTTCACTCCCTACCGGAATTCTACTTGCTCCTTCATCTAAAACCTTGTACTCTTCGCCAAAAGTATCACGATACCACCTATAGGAAGCAGCACAAGATTTCGTTGCAGTTCCCGGATACCATAATCCATCCAGTATATGAGAATAATTAATTAAATGCTGATTTTGATATGGCTTATCAGTTATAACACAAATTCTTCCTGCTGTAGCAAGCTTAACTGTCATCTGCCCTTTTGATATAGCACCGGAAGCAAAAACTTCAAGTGCAGTATCTGTAGTTCCGCAAATAATTTTTGTGTCTTCACATAACCCTGTGTCTATCGCTGCACTTCTTGTGATTTTTCCTACAACATCTGTTGGTTTTATCACTGTTGGTAAATCATCTATATCAAAGCCTAAAATTTCACAAAGCTCTTTTGACCACTTCATGGTGTTATAGTCAAATAACATACTTCCCTGTGCTTCAATATAGTCTGTGCAGTATTCACCGGTAAATAAATACCGAATATAGTCTTTTGCAAACAATATCTTCTTTGTTTTGTTCCATATTTCCGGTTCATTATCTCGTACCCACATTAGCTGTGGTAATGTCCAAATGGTATCTGCATTATGAAATGCTGTTTTAACTATTAAATCCCCATATTTTTCATTTAAATACTCAGATTCTTTTATACTTCTTGAATCAGTCCAATAAATGGCAGAGCGCAAAACATTAAAATTATTATCCAACAATACTGCCGTATGGGTTGCGGCATCAAGACAAACAGCTAAAATATCACATGCTGAAACGCCACTCTTTTTTATAAGAGCTGCAATGTTTGCCTTGATAGCACTATACCAATCAGCCGGGTTCTGCTCCGCATATCCTTGCCTTGGATAGAAAGTTGGATACTCTACAGTATTAGTTGCTGCGATACTTCCATTAGCAGCAAGAAGTGTTGCCTTTGAAGCACCACCTCCAAAATCAACTCCAAGTATATATTTCATGACATCAATCCTCTGTTAATCTAATATTTTTATCATTTATTCGATTACTAATGCCACTAATACCCCCGCTTTAGCAAGGGGTAAAATAAGTGGCACTACGTCTCCGGATAACGGTTTCCGGCTTACTTTGTTAACCATTTATGTCCTTCCTCTGTTGTCATGAAAAATCCTCTGTTCTCACCTGCCATTATCCATAGATAATAAGAATCATATCCCGGTGCACAACAGAAAGGGTGATAGCCTTTTGGTATTTCAACAAAATCGCCTGTTTTAACTGTATATGTCTCATCAATGTCGCCTTCTTTTGAATATACCTTTTGAATACCAAATCCTGCTTCTTTGTCGAATTCATAATAGTATATTTCTTCTAAAACACCTTCTGTCGGCATATTATCCTCATCGTGCTTATGAGGTGGATAACTTGCCCACATTCCTGATTTAACATATGCCTCACCGATATATATTAGATTTGCGTTTATCCTCTCATCAACAATAAAGTGCGCTTGCCTTTGCCAACCGTCTTTACCCAAATCTTTAATAATCACATCTTCGGGTTTTACTAAAACAGGCTCAAAATCCTTTTTAGCAGGAGATTTACATACTGCAATAGTTACATCTGTATCTGCACTAATAGTGTACTTTTTATTTCTCGGTATGTAAAGTGCTGTGGCAGGACCGTCAAAAACATTTTTCCTTTTACCTATGCCTTTAAAGTCTAATCCATCTCCTTCAACGCTGCATTTTCCACCTAAAATAATAAGTGAGTATTCTTTATCAGTCTCGTCATAAGTCTTGTTTTCACCCTTTTTTAGCTTAAGCATATCTACTTCAAGCATATCAAGAGAACTGTTTTCTTTTGTTATGATTTCATCACAACCATATTTCATATCCCATGTTTTCTTAAAACTCATTATAACCATTCCTCCTCAAAAAATTCGCTTCGCTCATAACCTTTTTTGTTCGCTAGGGGGAATTACTTCCCCCTTCGACGACTGCTTACGCAGTCTGAGCACCCCCTCTAAAACAGAAAGGGGTATCCCCTTTGCAATCCCCAAGCATAGGAATTTACAAAAATTAGGGTTCTTTTAAATTCCTATGCTTTAAAAAATTAATAGTTTCACTATATGTTGGTGCACCTTCTCGTGCACCAAGCCTTGTACATTTGAGTGCCGATACTCCGCTTGAGAATATACAACTTTTATAATAATCATATCCTTTAACTTGTGCAAAAGCAAATGCACCATGAAAAACATCTCCCGCACCGTTAGTGTCTACTGCTTCTACTTCCAATGCCGGGTAATGTGTAAGCTTAATTCCATCATATAAAACTCCACCCTGCTTACCGCAAGTAATTACTACAACATCAGGCCGGAACATATCAAACAACTTTTTTGCAGCATCTTGTGCATTATCTGAACCTGTATACTTAAGCGCAAATTCCTCTGATGGTATTAAAATATCAGCCAGGGGCAGCAATTGGTCAATGCCTTCATACATTCCACCTGCATCATAAAGTACTTTTGTATGATTTTCTTTTGCACATTTTGCCGCTTCTATTGCAGCGTTTAATTCGTTCCCATCCACCATAAGTATTTTAGCATTTTTTATCATGTCTTTTTGCTTTTCATCCAGAGAAAGCTCCGGTAAATCTCCTCTATAAAATAGACATGTTCTGGTGGATTTTTTTTCGTTGATAATAACATATGAGCAAAAGGAACTATAGCCATTTTCTATTTTGATTCCGTCCATAGCAACATTATATTTATTAAAATCCTGCTGTAAAAAAACACCGCCTGCATCATCGGATAACACTCCGATATATCCACATTTTGCACCAAGCTTAGAAGCAGCAACTAATCCTGTAGCACAGGGGCCACCACCGCTTTGCTTTGTTCTATTAGCTTTAAGCTTTGTATCTTCTGCAGGATAGGAATCACATACAATAAGTATATCGTATACAGCTGCACCAATACCAACTATATCACTCATATTTCCCATCAGCCCCCAAAAGTTTTATCTTCTTTACCGCGAATGCTTTTACAGCGTTAATCGGCTCTTTCATAAACAAATCTACCGCTACAATATCCCTTGATGTTTTAAATACGCCATCTAAAAAGGAATAACATACATCTGTCCCGAAGTTTATCTTCCTAATCCCTGCATCAATAGCTGCTCTTATTTGTTCATCCGGTATTCCGGAGCCACCATGAAGAACTAAGTATGTATCTACTGCATCATGTATATCTTTAATTCTTTGTATATCTAGGTTTGGTTTCTTTTTATATCTGCCATGCGCTGTGCCTACAAGAATTGCAAGAGCAGTAACATTTGTCTTTTCCACATACTCTTTTGCTTCTTCAACCGTTGTAAACTCACCCATCGAATCATCATTTACAGAACCTATATGTCCTATTTCGCCTTCAACAGGTATTCCAACGCTACTGCACATCGAAACTACTTTTTTAGTCATCTCAATATTATCATTTAATGATAGGCTTGATGCGTCTATCATAATACCGGTGCAACCATATCTAATTCCTTTTAAAACTTCAGACTCAGTTACACCATGGTCCAAATGATAACAAACCGGTACACTTGCTTTTTTTGCAGCCGCTAGAATTATTGGTGATAAATAGTATCCATTATCAGAATTAAATAATCTGCTATAGGATTGTATTATAACCGGTGCCTTTTCTTGTTCTGCTGCCTCAATTATACCCATTACTGTTTCCATATTGTATGTATTAAAAGCCGGAACAGCAAAACCACCCTTATCCGCAATGTTTAATATTTCTTTAAGTGAAACCAGCATTATTCAAGACCTCCTAAAACAACTTCTTCAATGCTCAGTAATTCCATTTGTTTCGGTTTTACCTTCGCTAAAATCTCATATTCCGAAGGACTTGCACTCACCAATACATCCGCTTCCGTAGATAATGCATTTTCCCACCTTGCTTCTGCAGTAAGCTTCATTACATTAGGCATATATTCATTCATAATTAAATTTCCTGCCCACATTGTATCCTTACCATGCAGTAACATTTCTTTCACATTTCCACAAGCATTTAATATTTTTCGTGCTTCCTGAGTTTCTTCTAAATCCCTTGCAAGTAATGCAGGGTCCTGAAATACAAATGTCTTATTCGTTCTTCTCGGTTTAAGACTTCCATTTTCAATCAGTTCATCAATAAATCCGGTAAAGGTCTTAATCTTTGAATCCGGTTCAATGCCCCATTCTTTATATTCACGCATAAATACCTTTGCATCGGAAGGGTCATATGCTACTATTGTTTTATAGCGGCTCAAGGTTTCAGCTGCTTTCTTCATAATCTGATTTGTTTCATTTGCTTTCCCCAAAATTGTATCCATTGAATAGCCACTGTCCGGTTCATCTATTAATACAGTGAAGCTTACATTTGCTTTCTTTAATAGCTTAATTGCATTTATAGCTGATTTACAGCTCATGTATCTTGCATCAGCACCTAAAAACAATAGTATGTCCGCATTCTTTTGTAATCGTTCAATCTCTGATTTTAATTCACTACAAATCTCTGTCTTGCCATAGACATTTCCAGTGTTTTCAATATTATCAATTAGTTTGTTTATATAGTCGGGTATAACACCATTCATTACAGCTTCAAGCCGAACCGCCTTTGTGAATTCAACAGGGTCCCAGCCCGTAACACATTCCTTGGTACAAGCTCCACAAAGAGCGCATTCGTATACATTAGCTACAATGTCTTCAGTAAGCTCCACTCCCCTTTCTACCATGGAAAGAGATAATGCCCTTCCTCTTGCGTTGTGTCTTTCCTTCCCCGTAACATTTCCAATCGGACAAATATGCCTACACATCCAACAGAATCTACAAGCATCTATTGTTTCTTTATTTTTTTCCGAAATAAGCATTTCCTTCCCCCTCCTTATAGTCCTAATTTATACGGATTCATGATTCCGTTAGGATCAAGTTGTTTTTTCAATGCTTCAAAAACCTGCATTGCAGGCCCATATTGTTCCTTCATTAATCTTCCAAGCTTGATACCTACTCCATGATGGTCGTTTACAACACCACCGTTTGCCAATGCTGCGCGAACACCCGTGCTCCAAATCTGATTATGTAATCTCAATGCCTCATGTGGGTCTTGAGGAGGGTTATCTACTATAAAACGGTCATAAATCATGCAACCCCACTCGTACCAGTGAGAAAAATGTGCTATGTATCTTGCCATTGGGAAATTCGTTTCAATAGCTTCCTTCATAGCCCAATATATTTTCTCTATATTTGAATATGTTGCTATAGAGTCCATGGTACCAAACATCTGAGGTAAATCAAACATATGCCCGGGGTAAAAGAAAGTGATTCTTTCTTCCCACCATTTTTCACCATATTCACTACCTAAATCCTCTGCACCATACTTTGCAAAAGTTGATAGGAGTATCTTTTCTTCCAATTCTACAATTTCAGCAATTCCTTCTACAGCAAGATTCATAAATGCACCCTTGCGCTCAACACCAACGATTTTCTTAATAAGGGATGCTGTTTCCGCCTCATCATACAAACGCATAACTGAAGGTTTAATTTTTGTAAGCAATTCGCGTCCGGCTTTAAACGCATCAGTTAAATTTTTAAATAAGAAGGCTCTAAACTTCCTCACCTCCGGTTGTACATACATCCTCATTTGAGCCTTTGTCATAATACCTAGGGTTCCTTCCGAACCAATAAATATTTGATTTAAATCAGGTCCGGCTGCATGCTTGGGAGCCGGAGAAGTATTGATAATATCACCATTCGGAAGTACAACTTCCATGCCAAGAACCATATCATCAATCTTTCCATATTTTGTGGAAACAACCCCTATTCCCCTATGGGCTAAAAAGCCACCAACAGTTGAACAATTCAATGAACTGGGATAATGCATTGTTGCATAACCCTTCTCATTAACTGCCCACTCAAGATGCTTGTATATTGCTCCTGTACCACATTCTATATACATAGAATCTTCATTGATGTCATAAATCTTATTCATTCGCTTGGTGTCTAAAAGAATTCCGCCTGCTACAGGTAAAGCACCGCCTTGTGTGCCGCCACCTCCACCCCATGTAGTCACAGGGATTTTATAATAATTTGCAATCTTTAGAATTGCAGAAGTTTCTTTCGCATCCTTAGGCGATACAATAACATCTGCCTCCGGCATCCTTTCACCTCTATCAGCCCACATTCTTGGTAGCCAAAAATAGTCTACGCCATGGATGAGTTTGTCAACCTCTCTTGTTGAGCAGTTTTCTCTGCCTACGGCATCTTCAAGTTCACTTAAAATCATGTCAAACAAAAAACTATTTAGTTGCATTATTTATCCCCCTTAACTATTTATATCATCATATATTAATTCCGGTACATACTTACAAAACTCTTTTAATATATCTGCATGGCTGCCTATTACTTCACTTACATGATGAATATATGGTCCTTCAACAAGCTTTTTCTCCACCTTCGGCAGATTATCGAATTCTGCCCAAACATACGTACCGAATATATTAGGTCCTTCTGTTGTCTTAAAATTACTCCCAAGTAAATAGTACTTTCCTCTTTCCCCTTGGAAACGTGAAATTGTATATTTCCCATCCTTAAGCTCCCAGCTTAGCCTTTCATTATATAACCGTGCTTTTACACCCTCCTTTTTCAAAGAATATGCAAAAGGCCCACAGTGCCATAGCAATTCTGAATTATCATTTTTAGGATTTCTGCATGTAAATTCACCAAAGAAAGGAAGGATTTTCCCGCTGCTTCCTCATTATCAAAATTACAATTAATGACCTCCCGCAATTTCAAAATTAATTTTCACTTAAATTTTATCATATTGGAAATTAATTTTCAATACCTTTTTGAAAATTTTCTCTACTTATTGACTATATATGATATGTATTATATAATAAAGTGAAATTAATTTCCATTAAGGAGATCATTATGAACAGTATAATACTTAGAATTAAATCATTATATAGTGATATGGGTCGTGCTGAGAAAAAAATAGCTGATTGGATTTTGAAAAATCAAAATGAGATAATAAGTCTATCTATCAGTGAATTAGCAGAAAAGTGTGGATGTGGTGAAGCTACTATTGTGCGCTTTTCAAGACGTCTTGGATTAGTGGGCTATCAGGAACTAAAGATTTCTATTGCACAAGAAACTGCTAATTCAGACATTATTGTTAATGAAAGCATAACGAAAAATGATACGTGTTTCGAAATATTTTCTAAATTAATGAACGATATTTACAGTTCCTTAGAACATACAAAGAAAGTATTAAACAGTGACAACTTAGAAACTGCTGCAAAAAAAATTGTAAATGCCGGACGTATTGCTATTTTTGGGCTTGGGAATTCAGCTTCTGTTACAATTGATGCACAACACAAGCTATTACGTGCCGGACTTGATGCTTCTGCATATTGTGATAATCATATGCAGGCAATTGCTGCGTCACACCTTTCTTCCGATGATGTTGCAATAGGAATTTCACATTCCGGCTCATCAAAAGATGTAGTGGAAGCACTAAAGCTTTCAAAAAATTCAGGTGCATCAACCATTTGTATAACAAATTTCGGAAAATCGCCTATCATTAAATACAGTGATATTGCACTTTTCACTGCTTCTGAAGAAACCAAACACAATATATTGGGTATGCATTCCCGAATTTCACAACTTGCTATTATAGACTCCATATATGTTTATATTATTTTACATAAAAGTCGTGAAGCTATAAAAGCAGTTCAGAATACTGAAAGAGCGCTTCAAAGTAAGAAATATTGAAAGCAGTAACAAGGCACTGCTTTCAATATTTATCTGCATATCACAATTGTATGTGTCCTTGTAATAATTTCTCAGGAGTATAAATAATACTATTTATACTCTCCTAAAAAATCTTGATTTATTTCAAACAACTCATCCGTCATTTGTTTGATCTCTCCTAAACTACATATTGCAGAAGGCATGCAAGAACACCTGAGTCAACCCTAAGCTCGCAGCCTGAAATTGTCTGTGCCTGATCTGAAGATAGGAAATAAACCGCATTTGCCATATCCTCAGGATAGCTTTCCATTCCGATGGGCCAATTTGCTCTTTTATATTCTGGAGTATACGTTGTTGTTTTTGCCATGTGAACACGCCCTTTCTAAGTTTATTATAAACACTTTCCCCATGTTCGGCAAATCCGGTATACTCCAGTTTTATAAGCAATTCAAAAGCTGGACAGGTATGCTTCCAACTGCATACCGATCTTCCCTTTAGTTTGAGCAAAAGTTACCCCGTGGGTACTTTTGCTACCTGTCCCACCTTTTTTACCTTTTAGATAATCGATTGAATACATCACAACTATAATCCAATTTTCATTAGAGGCTTAATTTAACCCCCTGTTGCAAAAGATGCGCTTGCAATATCGCAATATCAAGTTCTGAAAAATCGTCTGTCAATGCTGCCGCTGTTCCTGCTGCTTCACCAGTCACAGCACAAGTCGGAATAACTCTTGATATATCCCACATTCCAGTGGTTACCGATATACAACGTCCTGCTGTAATCAGATTTTCCACTTCATTTCCATATAAACATCTAAAGGGTATTTGATACACAGGTCCTCTTATTCTCCAGTCTCCAGTCATTCCAACACTATCCATAAAGATTTTATGCATTTCAGAATCATCAAGTTCATATGCACCAACAAGCCTTCTTGTCATCCTGAGTTGCGGGATTGTCGGCATAGTAGCCGGTACTATCGTATCATCCTTTTCATTAATTCTCATTTCAAGAATATCTTCCAACATCTTACTATGCCCCAAAATGATCATTTCCGTATTTTCTTTTGCATTTAGCCCACTATATCTATTTTCAGAAATATCTGGCAGTCTTTCTACACCATCATCCAAATCTAATACGCCCAAAGGTTTGAGCTGTAACTTCCCGTTATGTATTAGATAATACCAGTTTGCAAGTTTATTTTCTTTATAAATCTCCGTTTTTGCACCTGAAAATTGGCATATGGCTGCATCCCCAGTTGCATCTACCACAGATTTTGTCATAATTGCACTGCGGCCTTCAATATTTTCAACGATTACTGTCTTAATTCTTTTTTCCTGCATTTCAACATCACAGATTCTTGTGTCGTATAAGAATTCTACTCCTTCGGATTTAAGAAGCTGTTCAACTGCAATGGCAAAAATGTGAGGATTGTATTGTACCATGAAGCGCTGATTTTTCTTTTCCTCCACAGAACCGTTTTCAAGCCATGCTTTCGGATATCGTGCCTCAACTCCGTACTTGACTGATAATCTCAATAACTCTTCACCTATGCCGTAAATAACTTGATTTCCTTCACCATCACACAATGGCAAATAAATCGTAATTAATCCTAGAGTTGCAAGACCACCCAATAAACACTGTTTTTCAACCAACAATACTTTTGCACCATTCCGTGCTGCAGCAAGCGCGGCAGAAATACCTGAAATTCCGCCTCCTGCAACAATCACATCATATTTTTCTGCTGTAACTGTTATTTCTTTATTATGTTTTATTGCATCCAAAATTTATCACCCCATATTTTAGTGGAAAGCCTTTTTCCCAAATATCTGCCTTTATTATATTTCAAAACACTATTTGATATTTTACCCCTTCTTTCTCCTTTATTGTATCAATATAGCAAGACCTAAAAGGGATGGTTCTAATGGTTGTTCTGGTCAAGTAAAATTGTAACACCACTTCAAAATTAAGCAGCCTTATTACCTTGGATTTGAGTTCTTCACTATATTTACTCATATAAAACACTTCCTTCTTAAAAATTATTATATCATTTTTCGAAGTAGTGTTACAAGGCTATTATAGCAGAACCATCCCATAAAAGTATATATCCAAACGAGAAAAATCGCATTTGCAAAAACTCTTCCGGATAAGGATAATAGTGTAACAGACACTTGTTATGCAAGTGGTTTTAATGACTGTTCATATTTTATAAAAATTTTCAAGCAACATACAGGGTTAACTCCTTATAAATATAAATTAAGTCAAAAGTAAGACTAAATTAGATTAAAATTAAAAATGTTAAATTTCATCTACTCAAACTCTAAAACCTTTTGAAGCATGTCGTTTACCTTCTTTGTCAATATATAAAACTTACTCTCCCCATTTTTTACTACAGCAGAATTTCTGTTGTCTACAGGAATGTATTCCATAGTAACATTAGGAGTTCCATCGTTATGATAGAAAATAACGGTTACAGCGGGTTGACCACTTATGTGTCCATTGATTTTACTTATTTCCCCATCGATTATAAGCCCTATTACTTCTTGGTACAATGATTTAAAGTCGCTTTCTCCTATTTCTTTATCATTTACCAAATACGTAACAACCGTTTCCTCTTCTTTGATGTCACCTTCATTTTCTTCCTCGGTTTTGTTGTCACCATCTTCTATAACTTCCCTTGTCATTTTCAATGTGGAATGTGTCTTGTCAGTAATAACCTCAATTCTATCAACATTATCAATACTAACAATATATGCAAAATTGCTCATAAGCATAAACGGATCAATATCTCTGAATGTAAATTTATCAGAAGACACAGTATAGACAGAATTTTGCCCTTCTAATTTTACATACATTGAATTATCCTTTTCATTTCCCAATAATATTGTGGTCGAATTGTCCGAGGCATCGATATAGTTTATAGTATACTTCGCCGGTGAAAGACCATAAATACTCAAATCAGAAGGATTATCATCAACAAACTCATTTATACTTATCGTCTGTATGTCATTACCTAAAACCATTTCATAAATGCTATCCGCATCACCTTCAACAGCATAAGGCTGCACAAGCTTCCAAAGCGAAAGAGTATAACCCGTAACGGCGCCCTCTTGTTGTTCGCTTTTAACCGCTTCAACTCGGCGACGTTCAATACCATCAATAACAAAGGACATAATTTCCTGAGGATTTAGCTCAATTAAAGTATTATCACGATAATGTTCAAGGTTATTTAAAAAACTATCTCCCTTTGATGAATAAATTGTATAAACATTGTCATCACCCTCAACCATAAAGTAATATCCTGTTCCGACAGGTGTTTTATTGCCAAGGCAAAAGTTTTTATCCTCCCCCTCTTTTAACTTGACACTGATTGTGCTTTGAGGAGAATCCAACCCAAACCTTGCTAAATCTTCAGCATCTTCCTCCACAACCTCAGATGCTAAAATGGATGCAACATCATATACCAAACTTGTTATCCGTGATTGAACAAGCTTTATATCATAAGGATAGTCAATCGACCATTCATCTTTACCTTCGTCATCTTCATTTTCAATCTTAGTAAAAGTAAGCTCGCCTGTATCTTTAGCTATATTTATCCCTACCACATTATCACTTTCAGTTTTGAAGAGAGTAATACTTTCTTCTTGTATTATATCAGGTTCAACTTCTCTGTTCTTAACATAATAGTATGCCCCTAGAAGAACAGCTAAAACTGTAATCGATATAATAAGATTCCTATATAACCTCATAAATGTCGCCTCCTCAGCCACACTATAAGACCTGCAATAAACACAAGTAAAGGTATCACGAGAAATACAATGGCAGCGTTTATTAAAAGATGAGTTTGTGACGTTATGTTAAGCCTCTCGGGGCTTAAACTCTTAGGTCTTATGGTAATCTGTTCTTCTCTATCAATCATCCAACCTAAGCTGTTCATAAAGAAATCAATGTTTGCTATACCTTGTATTGATAATATATTATTGTTTAAATAGGATGAACTACCGACAACAACTATCCTCGTCTCCTTATTTATATCATCATAATTATATCTTGTAATTGCAGCCGCAATATCTAAAGGTCCCGAAACATCCGCTTCATGCTCTTCTCCGGTATTGAGATTCACTCTTCCTTTTGATTTATCTGAAGAACGCATTAATGAAGATACCTCGACACCTCTTCTTTCGTCAAATAGGATATTTAAACTCCTAGCTTGGGGAACCAGCATATTATAATTATTATCAACTAATCGATTCGTTATCTCATGCCTTTGAATTTGTGGGATTAAAAATGTCGGGTATAAATGAAAATTACTTGTGCTTTCCTCAACTATTATATCTCGGCGCAATTCAATACCCCATTCAGTTAAATACGATTCAATGTTATTAAGCCTGATATCCATTATATCAAATAAAAATGTAGCCCTTCCGCCGATATCAAAGTACTTGTCTAATTTATCAATTTCAACGGCATCAAAATCCCTTTGAGGTGAAGTGATAACAAGAAGCTCAGCATCTTCCGGAATATCCGTTGTGAGAAGGTTAATAGAATCGTGCTTATAGTTTTCCTGTTCCAAAACATTTCGAACTTCTAACGATAATTCACCCTCACCATGACCTTGGACAAAGTATATAACAGGAATATCATCACTTACAACATACATTATTGCAGATGTAAATCTTTGTTCAGCCATCAGGTAATCTGAAGTTTGGGTTTGCTGATTATAATTAACCAACTCATAAGGTTGAACCGCCCTTACATTTCCTTCGCTTTCGAAAACTATTGAGCCCTTGGAAATATTAATGTCCTTACCTTCAAATCCTTTTACCACATCAGGTTCTCTTACAGGGTCTATAGTTCCTAATTTAATCATGTTTGAACGCCTTACATACCTATCCAATATTTCCTCCACGAAAGGGTCTTTACTACCTTGCTCTTGTATCATATATATATTAACAGGCTTATCTATTTTATCAAGAACACCAATTGTCTGTTCAGAGAAGGAGAATAGCTTCTCTTTTGTCAGGTCTGCCTTAAGGTCAAAACTTCCTACGATAAGATTTATAACTATCACAGCTGCAACAAACACAACAGTCAATAGCATAGCATTTGTACCATATCTCATTTTTTTGCTTCTAAAAAACCTTTTAATTCTTTCCATAAACTTACCCATAAATTATCCCCCCTTTTAACTCCAACGTCTTTTTTCCATAACCCTTATGGTAAGGAATATGAAAATCGTTGAAAAGCTTAAATAATATACTATAGGACTTAAACTGAGTATTCCCATAGAGAAATCTTCATATCTTGCAAATATAGAAATCCACTCAATAATGTTTATTAACATCTTACTTTGAATAAAAGTGGTTATCCAATCAATAACCCAAAGCATAATTAGAACTCCAAAACTTGCAACAGCTGATATAATCTGATTCTCAGTTAACGAAGATACAAACAGTCCCAATGATATAAACGCACTTCCCATTAGAAAGAATCCTATGTAACTGCCCAGTATCTCACCAAATGAAGGACTCCCATATATATATAGTATAACGGGATATACAATTGTTATAAGTAAAGCTACAAGGAAAACAAAAACAGCAGATAAGTATTTTCCTATAACAATACTTGTTAAACTGACCGGAGAAGTTAACAGTAATTGATCTGTTTTGTTTTTTCTCTCTTCAGACATTAACCTCATAGTTAATATAGGGACTAAGAATATAAAGATAAAACTTATATTGCTAAACAAAGGTTTTAAATCTGCCCACGCTTGATTAAGATTAATTGCCGTGAAAAAATAACCCGATAACAATAAAAAGAAACCTACAAATGTATATCCGACAGGCGAATAAAAGTATGCTTTTATCTCTCTTTTAAATATTGATATCATTCTCTTCCTCCTCTGCTTGTGCTTCTTGCTCTTTTACATCTGTTTCTGCCTCTTGTTGCTCAATTTTCTCATTGTCTTCTGCTTCCTGAACTTCTATTTCATTCTCCTCTTCTTGTAATGAGTTTTTCTCATCTTGCTCTGTGTTTTCATCGGTTATTAATTGTAAGAATATATCCTCTAAACTTAAATCCAATGATTTTAACATTAGTAGTGGATACTGTCTTGTGCTCAAGGTATAAAACAGTGTTTCCCTAATATCTGTTCCAGCTTCTGCCTCAATAACATAATCAAAGGAATTAGGCTCCTTTTGACCTTGGGTATCAACATAGACGATACCCTCTATCTTTTTTATACAATCCATTACTTCATTCTTATCTCCAATTATTCTTGCCACTAATCTGCTCTCTCCTGTCAAACTCTTGGAAAGATTTTCCGGAGTATCTTCAGCCAGAATTTTACCCTTATTTATTATAATTACCCTTTCACATATTGCACTTACTTCGGGTAATATATGAGAGCTAAGAATAATAGTGTGATCTTTACCTAATTCTTTGATAAGATTCCTTATTTCTATGATTTGCTTTGGATCTAAACCTATAGTAGGCTCATCGAGTATTAGCACTTCAGGATTACCCAATAATGCTTGGGCAAGCCCAACACGCTGCTTATAACCTTTAGATAAGTTTTTAATAAGTCTTTTTTGGACATCAGCTATTTTTACCATTTCCATTACATAATTTATATGTTCTTTTTTGTCTTCTTTAATCTTTTTCATTTCAAATATAAAACTTAAGTATTCCTCTACCGTCATATCCATATAGAGAGGTGGTTGCTCAGGAAGGTATCCGATTTTCTTTTTGGCCTCTGTAGGATATTCAAGTATGTCATATCCACCTATTTTTACACTTCCCTCTGTAGAGGAAATATATCCCGTCAAAATATTCATCGTAGTGGATTTACCGGCACCATTCGGCCCCAAAAACCCGAGTATTTCCCCCTTTGCTACAGAAAAACTTATGTTATCGACACCGATATTGTTGCCATATTTCTTTGTTAAATTGCTGATTTCTATCAATACGTTCCCTCCTTTTTTCAGTTGGTCAGTTGGTCGGCATGGAGCCACAGGGGACAGTTCCATCATTTTCCCTTAGGTCATTTGCCCCTACTCAGGAAACCCTCGAACTGCACCTACGGTTGTTCGGAGCGCACCCTAGGTTACTAATGCTTAGGTGTTGTGAATAATCCTGGAGATTGAAGCAGGGAAAATCGCAAGGAGGCGATTTTTAGGCGTCTTGAGCATGGATGCGAATTGACGCCGACTGCTAAATCGGAAGGACTGTTCACAATACCTGAGCCCCGAGCCACAGGGGACAGTTCCATCGTTTTCCCTTCGGTCATTCGCTCCACTCATGAAACGCTTGAACCGTCCCCATGGCTCTTGCGGGCGTACAGGGTAATCCGCCCCTAAAAAGCACAACGTTCTGTGTTTCTATCCGGCTAACAAACTTTCCTCCAAATTTTATCATAATACATTTACTAAAGTATGAACAAATTGTAAATTGTTATTCATCAAAAGAACTTATATATTAAAAATGAAGAATCATTCTTTACTTTTAATTCCTGCATCCTCTTCAGAAATATTAAGTGCAATACTTAGTTCATCCAATTGTTTTTTCTCTACTTCTGAAGGAGAATCAATCATTGCTTCTGATGAGTTCTGCAGTTTAGGAAATGCTATTACGTCTCTTATACTATCCTTCCCTGCAATAATCATTACTAATCTATCAAGTCCGTATGCCATCCCTCCATGGGGTGGGGCACCAAATTTGAAAGCATCCATAAGGAAACCGAACTTCTCCTTCGCTTCCTCTTTACTAAAGCCCAAAACCTCAAACATTTTTTCTTGAAGGTTACTGTCATGTATTCTGATACTCCCGCCCCCTACTTCCATTCCGTTAATCACCATATCATAAGCCCTTGCTCTGACAACCTCCGGATTCGTATCGAGTAATGGAATATCATCATACACAGGGGATGTAAAGGGGTGGTGCTTTGCAACAAATCTTTTTTCCTCCTCATCATACTCAAGTAAAGGAAAATCAGTTACCCACAACGCTTTAAAATCTGATTTATCAATTAAACCAAAGCGTTTTCCCAACTCCAACCTCAAGTGCCCAAGAGCACTGTATACAACACTATTTTTGTCTGCAACTGCCATTATTACATCTCCCGGTTCTGCATTTGCCCTTTTAAGTATAGCATCAATTTCATCCTGAGTTAAAAACTTGGTAAATGATGATTTCAATTCGTTTTCAGTTACAATAATCCATGCCATACCTTTAGCACCATATGTCTTAACATGCTCAGTCAAACCATCTAAATCTCTTCTGCTCAATTTCTCCGCTGCTGATTTTGCATTAATTATTCTTACGCTTCCACCATTCTCAACTGCACCTGAAAAAACTTTGAAACCGCTATTAGCAACAATATCTGATACATCTATAAGTTCAAGTCCAAACCGTATATCCGGGTTATCAGCTCCATACCTATCCATTGCTTCTTGGTATGACAATCTTAATAAAGGCGTAGGAAGTTCTATTTTTAATATCTCGCTGAATATTTTTGATATTAGTTCTTCATTTATACTTAAAACATCATCGATATCTACAAAAGACATCTCTAAATCTATTTGTGTAAATTCCGGTTGCCTATCCGCTCTAAGATCCTCATCTCTAAAACATTTAACTATTTGGAAATATCTATCCATACCCGAAAGCATAAGCAATTGCTTATATAATTGCGGTGATTGAGGAAGTGCAAAGAACTTCCCCGGTTGCACACGACTTGGAACAAGATAATCCCTTGCTCCTTCAGGGGTGCTTTTAGTCAGGACTGGTGTCTCTATTTCTAAGAATCCTTTACTATCAAAATAATCTCTAACCATTTTAGATACTTTATGCCTTAAAATTATATTTTTTTGCATATCAGGTCTTCTTAAATCAAGATACCTATATTTTAATCGTGTCTTTTCATTAACATCAGAATCCTCATTAATATATATTGGTGGAGTTTCAGATACATTTAGTATCCTTAACTCATTAACCAAGACCTCAATTTCTCCTGTTACCATCGAAGAGTTTACTGCATCTTCGCCCCTCTCCCGAACACTACCTATAACAGCTAGTACATATTCGTTTCTGATAGCCTCTGCTTTTTCAAAAATATCTTTATATACTTTCTCATCAAACACTATTTGAATTATACCGGTTCGATCTCTCAAATCTACAAAAATCAATCCACCCAGATTCCTTCTCTTTTGAACCCATCCCATTAAGGTGACAATCTCATTTAAATGTTCTTTTCTCAATTCACCGCACATATGCGTACGTTTTAATCCTTCTATTGTTTCATTCATTACCATTCCCTCCACTTTTAAAGCTTTGTTTTTAAAACCTCTGCCAATGATTCAATATTGATTTCAAATGCTTCACCGTTTTCCATGTTTTTTAGGCTTACCAAACAAGTATTAATCTCGTCCTCGCCCAGTACAACAGAGAACTTTGCATTAATCTTATCAGAATACTTCATCTGTGCTCTTAAGCTTCTTCCTATTTGGTCCTTATCGCAACTAATCCCTTTTTCCCTAAGGTTATGTATTATCTTCTGTGCTTCAACATTTGCCTTATCACCTATTGTAGCAATAAATAATTGCAAAGTATTCGGTTGTGGTATTTCAATGTTTTGGGCCTCCATAACCATTAGAAGTCTTTCTATACCAAGACCAAACCCTATTCCGCAAGTAGAAGAACCACCCAATTGTTCAACCAGCCCATCATATCTACCTCCGCCGCATACAGTCCCTTGGGCTCCTATATCTACAGAAACAATTTCAAATACAGTTTTAGTATAATAATCAAGACCGCGAACAATAGTATGGTCTATAATATAATTTATCCCAATACTATCAAGAATATTTTTTAACTCTTCAAAGTGTTCAAAGCACTCACTACATAGATAATCTGCCAATACAGGAGCAGATTCAACAAAATCTTTATGACTATCGATTTTGCAATCTAAAATTCTTAAAGGATTCTTATCTAATCTCCCAAGGCAAGTACCGCATAAATCATCCAAATAATCCTTAAAATATTCCTGTAGTTTTTTTGAATACTCTTGCCTACAATTAGGACATCCAATACTATTAATCTTAAGCTTTAGCCCTTTTATGCCCAATCTTTTAAGCAGTGCTGATGCAAGAGATATTATCTCGGCATCTGTTTCAGGGTTCCCTGCTCCAAAAACCTCTGTACCAAATTGATGGAACTGTCTTAAGCGGCCTTTTTGGGGATTCTCATGTCTAAAGCATGGTACAATATAAAACATCTTCGTTGGCTGTGGCTGCGCATATAAGCTGTTTTCTAAATAACTTCTTACAACCGGAGCAGTTACTTCCGGTCGGAGAGTTATACTTCTACCGCCCTTATCATTAAATGTATACATTTCTTTTTGAACAACATCTGTTGTAGAACCTACACCTCTTTCAAACAACTCTGTATATTCAAATGCCGGGGTTCTTATTTCCTTATACCCGTAAACACCGCAAACCTCTCTTATCGTTTGCTCGATATACTGCCACCTGTACACATCATTGGGCAGAATATCCTTCGTACCCTTTGGTGCTTTTATGATCATCTTATCAGCCCCTAATATTAATTAATCATCCTCGACTATCAAAAAAACCCTCCTGTCCAAAAGGATGAGGGATTTCCCACTATTTAGCTATATTTTAACTTTTATGCGCCGCTCTGTCAAGCATAACTCTCAAATTGAGGCATGTAGTGCTACAGATAGGTATTCCATCACTTTCGCTTTGGTCAGTCGTAGGGGCGATTCGTGAATCGCCGGTTCTACTGAAGCGCGAACGAAAACAGGGGAGACGGGCGATTCGTGAATCGCCCCTACAGATGCACTCGGATTGTCCTCGTGGTTCTGTCCATGGCTTTGGTTGGTCCGCCCGGTCAAGAAAAGCACAACCGCCTTGTGCCCCCTCGATAGGGAGCTGCCCGCAGGGCTGGGGGTCTTAAACTTAATATATTCTTTAGCAGACCCCCTGTCGCTAACGCGACATCCCCCTATTAGGGGGAACAAGATGCTTGAGGTAAACTATAGTATTTAAAAAACTTTCAACTTTCAACCTTCCACCTTCCACTTTCAACTATCTCACCTTGTCAATAACCCATCCCGGGTTTTTATTGCTAAGTCAAATTTAATCTCATGTGCTTTATTATCTCTAATATACCTTAATGTACATTCATTACCTGCTCCACACTTATACATTTCTTCACGAAGCTGCATCATTGTGTTTATTTCTACATCACATATATGTGTAACAATATCCCCTACTCTGATACCTGCACGATAGACAGGACTGTTCTCATCCATTTGTGCAATATATACTCCGTTTTCAATATTCATTCCATGATTAATATATTCAGCAACCGTGTTATCGTAAGCGAATAATCCCATATATGGAGTTGAATAATTTCCATGATCTACAAATGATGTTATAATAGGCTTGGTTATGTTAATGGGTATTGCAAAGCCCATTCCTTCAGCACTTACAACCTTTATTGTATTAATTCCTATTACTTCTCCCTTTGAATTAATTAGCGGCCCCCCGCTATTACCGGGATTTATTGATGCATCAGTTTGGATAAGACCTTCCATAAAGTTTTCCTTCCCATCCACTTCGACACTGATTGTCCTGTTTACCGCACTGACAATTCCTGCCGTTACAGTTCTTTGGAATTGCAATCCTAACGGATTACCTATGGCAACAGCTACCTCACCTACCCTAATTCCTTCATCATCGCCCAATGCAGCAGGGGTTAACCCCGTTCTATTAATTTTTATTACAGCTAAATCCATTACAGGGTCCGACCATTGTGTAGCTGCATTTACAGTTTCTCCGTTTGAAAGAGTTACTATTATTCTATTAGGATTATTCCCTATAACATGATGATTAGTCATAACATATCCATCTTCAGATACTATTACACCGGAACCTACACTCCAAGCCTGCTCTTCTCCACCATCAAAAACATTTGAAGGTGTTACATCACGTGTAGATATCCCGACAACTGACGGAATAACCTTACTTGCAACACTGACTATTCCCTCTCCACTAACTTCCTGCTCTATATTTTGTCCGGTTAAATTCTCTTCGATAATGTTTGAGTTTTGCCTATTTTCAGAAATTTCAGGAAGCACTAATCTTCTTGCAATATACCCTGGTATGAAAAGCGTAAAAATCATTGCTGTAATAATCGATGTTGCTGTTACTAAAAGCACCTTTGAAAGAAGACTTCTGCCTTTTCTGTTTGAGTACAATTCATATCACCCTCCCCATGCTAAAGTATAACCTTTTGAAGTGTTTCGCCTTCGACCTTACCTATTCCGTAGCCATATGAAAATGCTTGAAGCATACTGCCACCTATAAGTGCCATTAATATTTCCCTTTCCTCATTGCCAAACACGACATCACAAGCCACCTGAAATTGTTTGGACTTCTCTTCTGCCAACTCAAACATTGCCTCCCTGCTACCTAAGAAATCATTATCAAGCCTTTTTTTTGCATGATAAATATGTGTTTTCATTTGCTTCTCGAATTTGGCCATATATATTCTCCTTATCAATTTATTCTACTTTCAAGTATTACCATATAGATTATTTCTTATTCACAAGAAAACGTACTCTTGCTCTACAGAGATGATAGTCAAGAACCAGTATTAGTGTAGGGGCTCAATTCATTGAACCCATTTATTTCAGCACTTTTAAACACTCACTTATACATTCGTATTAAAATATAATAATAAGCGAGGAGCTGAATNNATTCAGCTCCTCGCTTATTATTATAAAACTAACTAACTCCTTAATATTCTAAATAAACAGGATTCTAACGTAGCGCCACTTATCCCCCGCTTGCAGAAGTGGGGGTGTTAGCGACTAGTCATCGGATAAAATCTACCTATATAAGCCATAGAGGAACAATAAGATTATCTTTGTTAAAGGCGCTAAACTTTTCTGATGTACAAAGCACCGCTCCTGTGCCTCTTATTAAGGGCGATTTATCAATAATATTAAATACTCGTGTTAATTGTATAGACGGACTTGCAGTTCTTTTTATTTCGATAGGATATAGCTTACCATCACCTTCTATAATTAAGTCAATTTCCTTGGTGTCTTTATCACGATAATAGTATAAATATGGTTCATGCCCACAGTTATGATAGCTCTTTACTATTTCAGAAACTGCAAAGTTTTCAAGTAATTGACCACTCATTGCACCGCTCATCACAGTATTTGCATCACTCCACTTTGTAAGATAACAAACAAGCCCAGTATCATAAAAATACAACTTTGGTGTTTTAATAGTACGTTTTAGTACATTATTTGAATACGGGTGTAGATAGAAGATGATGCCTAAGGTTTCTAAAATGTTGAGCCAAGCTTTAGCTGTCGTTTGAGCTATATCACAAGCATCTGCAATTGTCTTATAGTTTAGCATTTGTCCGGCTAACGCAGCAGTCGCTGTTATAAAATTCATAAACTTAAGAGAATTAATTGTTCCGGATAATTCCTTGACATCTCTATCAATATAAGTGCTGATATAACTGCTATATAATGCTCGACGGTCAGTATACTTCCCACTTATTAGTGCAGGCATTCCACCACTATATATCCGCTGATAGATCTCAGGTGTTCCGATAGGTTTTATGGTTTTTTCTCTTTCCAATAATTTATCAAAATTAACTTCAAAAGGCATTGTCGGATTTCCCGAGATTTCCGCTTGAGAAAGTGATGATAAATTAAGTAGACAAATACGTCCGGCCAAGGATTCTTGAACACCTCTCATAAGTTTAAAAACCTGCGAACCGGTAAGCCAAAAATCACCCGGGTTATGATTTTTATCAATCAATATTTTTATATAAGGAAAAAGCTCCGGTGCATATTGAACTTCATCTATAAATACTGGTGGCTTATGAATTTGAAAGAATATAGCAGGATCATTTTTCGCCATTTCACGCTCGGTTAAGTCATCAAGTGTAACATATTGGCGTCCAATATCTTCTTCTATCATCAACCTTTGAAGCATGGTTGTTTTTCCAACCTGACGAGGTCCTGTTAGTAAAATGGCAGGGAATTGCTTGCTTAGTTTTTTAAAAGTTCCCTCCATTGCTCTATTTATATACGTCATATACACTCCCCCCCTTCGGCTGTTTATTACTTTAATACTATTATAGCCGAGGTTCTATTGTTTGTCAATTGTTATATAAGCGAAGAATCGTTGTTTATTAAACATAAGCTACTGTTCACAGGTTATAGCATAGCATGGGGGTGGTTCGAGCACTTCCGTAGGGGCGATTCGTGAATCACCCCTACGTGTGAGCAAAGCAAACAACCGAAGGGAACGGAACTGTCCCCTGTGGCGCAGCGAATTAATTAATAACTACCTCTGAACAGTAACAAACATAATTTCTTAGCGTACCTATTCCTTCAATAACCACTTCAACACAATCTCCAACATGAAGTGGTCCTACCCCCGAAGGAGTTCCGGTAGTTATAACATCTCCCGGCATCAATGTCATAACATTAGATATAAAACTAACCAACTCCCTAACATTCCAAATGAAATTAGAGATATTTGAATTCTGTTTAACCTGACCGTTAAGCAACAATTTGATATCAGCATTACCAGGGTTCAAATCCGTACTTATACATGGACCCATAGGTGAAAAGGTATCAAAGCCCTTAGCTCGTGTCCATTGCCCATCTAAGCTTTGTAAATCCCTTGCTGTAACATCATTTAAACAAGTGTACCCTAATATGTATTCATCAACATTCTCTACAGAAATATTTTTCGCTTTTTTCTTCACTACAATTGCAAGTTCAGCTTCATAATCAACTTGCTTAGATATCTTCGGCAATATTATTTTATCATCAGGCCCAATAACAGATGTTGACGGTTTAATAAAAATAATCGGTTCCTTCGGCATAGAGTGTCCGAACTCTTTCACATGGTCCCTGTAGTTTAAACCAACCGCAACAACCTTTGACGGAACACATGGACTAAGTAATCTCACACTCTCAATCGAATATCTTGTACTTGTCATAGAATATTGTCCGAATATATCACCCTCTATCAGCTCTACCTCTGTCTTCTTTAAAATACCATAAAGAATCTTGTTATCTTTTTCAAATCTTATGTACTTCATTTTACTTTAACGCCCCCCATAACATATCTCTCCCCTCTCCTGTTTGAGAAGAAAAAGGAATTATTGTGTCCTCATTTGTCAGCTGAAGTGTGGTTCTGATAAGCTCCAAATTGCCTTCTCTTTCTTTTGGTTTAACCTTATCCCACTTTGTCGCTGCAATTATTACGCTACCCTTATAATATCTTATCCAATTCATCATAAGAACATCATCATCGGTAGGTTTATGCCTACTATCAACTAATAAAACAACCTTTTGAAGCTGCTCTCTGCGGCTAAAATATTCTTCAATCATAACAGCCCACTTCTTTTTCTCCACTTTAGAAACCTTTGCATAACCATATCCCGGTAAATCTACCAAATACATTTTATCATCTACATTATAAAAATTTATTGTTGCTGTTTTCCCCGGTTTTGAGCTTACTCTGGCTAAGCTTTTTCTGTTAAGAAGCTTGTTAATCAATGACGATTTACCGACATTTGATCTGCCTGCAAATGCGATATCATACATTAAATTATCAGGGTATTGAGCTGCACTTACTGCAGAAATTGTTAAATTCACGTTGTTAATATTCATTGCATCACCTCTTTGGGAGTAATATAGTTGGTTGGTCGGTTGATTGATTGGTCGTAGGGGCGATTCGTAAATCGCCCCTACGAGGAACAATATCCTGTCCCACTGCCCTACTGTCCAACTGCCTACTGTCTTATTGTAGGCAAACTTCGTTCCACATCTCCAGGTAAATTAGTAATCACATGCTCTTCATTTTCTTTTTTTGTCTCAACTTTTTCTATCCGTTTATATTTCCGTTTATAGTTTATCGCAGTTTTTAATACCGCATCCATATTCTCAGCCAATACAAAGTTTATCTTATCTTTAACATTGTCAGGTATCTCATCTATATCCTTTTGATTATCTAAAGGTACAATAACTGTTTTAATTCCCGCTCTATATGCCGCCAAAACTTTTTCCTTTAAGCCTCCAATAGGCAAGACCCTACCCCTTAAAGTAATCTCTCCCGTCATAGCAACATTTTTTTTAACAGACATACCACTTAATGCAGAAATTAAAGCTGTAGCTATTGTTATTCCTGCTGAAGGACCATCTTTAGGAATAGCACCCTCGGGAACGTGGATATGAATATCAAGATTTTTATGGAAATCTTTGTCAATATTAAAATATTCTGTTCGTGAGCGAATATAACTTATGGCTGCTTTAGCTGATTCTTTCATAACATCTCCCAGATGACCCGTCAACTCTACTTTTCCGTTCCCATCCATAACATTTACTTCAATGCTTAGTGTATCCCCACCAACCGGTGTCCACGCAAGACCCGTTACTATTCCAATTTCATCCTTTCCGTCTACTTTATCATATCTATATCTTTTTATACCCAAATACTTTTCAATGCTATTAGCACTTACCGTAACGGACTTTTGCTTTTGGGATACGATAAGCTTTGCAACCTTTCTGCACACATTAGCTATCTCTCTTTCTAAGTTTCTAACCCCGGCCTCACGAGTATAATAATTAATAATGTCCCTTATAGCTTTTTCATTCATCTTAAGGTTTCGTTTTCTGAGCCCATGCTTTTTTAATTGCTTGGGAAGTAGATATTTCTCCGCAATTTTAACTTTCTCTTCCTCAGTATACCCTGATATATGGATAACCTCCATCCTGTCCAATAACGGTGCAGGAATTGTATACAAATTATTTGCGGTTGTCAAAAACATTATCTTTGAAAAATCAAAAGGCACTTCAAGGTAATGGTCTCTAAATGCATAATTTTGCTCGGAATCCAATACCTCTAACATAGCTGATGCAGGATCCCCCCTAAAATCACTACTCATCTTATCAACTTCATCCAATAAAATAAGTGCATTTTTTGAACCAGCCTGTTTTAAGGCAGTAATAATACGCCCCGGCATAGCACCTACATATGTTTTTCTATGCCCTCTAATATCAGCTTCATCCTTCACACCACCAAGTGACATCCTTACATAGTTTCTGTTAAGTGCTTCAGCTATTGATTTTGCAATCGATGTCTTGCCAACACCCGGAGGCCCTACAAGGCATAAAATAGGTCCGCTTATCTTGTTGTCTAATTGCCTGACCGCTAAATATTCAAGTATTCTTTCTTTCACCTTTTCAAGTCCATAATGGTCCTTTTCCAATATGCTTTCAGCATGTTCCAAATCAAATCTTTCTTCAGTAGTTTTATTCCAAGGTAAATCAAGAATCCAATCAAGATAATTTCTTATAACCGAACCTTCTGCAGAACCTGATCCCATCTTCAGTAGGCGTTCTACTTCCTTCAAAGATTTTTCCTCAACATCTTCAGGCATTTTAGCCTTAGCAATTTTTTGGCGATATTCTTCAACCTCTGCAAGAACACCATCCTTTTCTCCAAGCTCTTTTTGTATTGCCTTTAATTGTTCCCTTAAATAGTACTCCTTTTGGTTTTTTTCTATTTGTTCTTTAACTCTTGAACTGATACTTTTTTCAACCTTTAGTATTTCTATTTCTCTGGACATTATGACAATTAATTTTTCTAAGCGAATCTTAGGGTCAAACTCCTCCAATATTAATTGAATTTCATCCTGCTTGAAACCCGCATTGGCAACAATTATATCTGCAAGCTGCCCCGGGTCTTCTATTGACATGATCGAGACTACAGCATCAGGCGCTATTTTATTGCTGAGTTTATAAAACTCTTCAAATGTAGAATGCATTTTACGAATTATAGCTTCTAATTCATATTTTTCATAAACAGGTTCAAATAACGTCTTCTCAACTACCTCACTCATAAAAAATGGCTTAGTTTGTTTAATCTCTGATAACTCAGCTCTATTTAGACCTTCAACCAAAACCCTTACCGTATCACCCGGTAACTTTAATAATTGTTTTATTTTTGATATCGTTCCTACCTTATAAATATCATTTTCATTTGGTTCCTTAATTGACGAATCTTTTTGAGCCACCAAAAAAATAAGCTGATTATTCACCATAGCTTCTTCAAGTGCTTTTATTGACTTTTCCCTGCCTACATCAAAATGTAATATCATATACGGAAATACTGTAAGTCCCCTTAATGGAAGTAAGGGAAGTATCTGTTTCTTCATTACCTTTTTCCAGCTAGCCATATTTATCAACCCTTCACAAAATACTAGATTTTTTCCTACAGTGTTTCATTCATTATAACTTTAGACAAGCTTTTTTTCAACCTTTTTTATTTGGCATTGGTGGAATAATAATGTAGTTGAAGCACATTTATAGTCATATTATTACATATTAATAAGTACCCTATTAAGAATCAGCTATTTGCTATTCATCGTTGTTCTTTCTTTTATTATGTATTCTCATACTTTAAAGAACAATATGAATACTATCAACCAAATAACCTTACTACTTTAACAAACCAAAAGAATTAAATAACTTTAACAACCTATCTCCCTTTGGCATCATTTCAACATCCTCCTTTTTGATTGCTCCAATAGCTATAAGTGTTAAGGCATAGATGATTCCGCCTGCTACAATGGAAGCAATCGTTGTGATATTATTCCTCTGCACATAAAATATAAGTTTATTATATGTAAATACTGCTGCGATACCTAATGATGCAACGGCCAATATTGGCTTGATTAAAAAATCTCTAATCTTGTATTCCGCTTTAGTTATTTTTCTGACTTCTATTAAGTTTAAAACAGCTATCACAATATAACATACATTTGTTCCGATGGGTGCACCAATTATATTAATCTCTGGGTTACCTACAAGGAAATAATTAATAATAACTTTTATAATACCACCAATCAACATATTTCTTACCGGAATCATTACTTTTCCCATAGCTTGCAGTTACTGTCAAGTAAACGTTGGCA
>LSQX01234513.1_pt1 | contig 30905 bp, 24 predicted proteins | sample 654561 | NCBI WGS metagenome assembly LSQX01 (sample SAMN04489861, study PRJNA283612) | anaerobic digester metagenome | isolation source: 4 biogas reactors fed with cattle manure at either 37C or 55C with and... | place: Denmark: Kongens Lyngby | collected 2014 | reverse complement strand
GGCAAATCCTACAGGGACATAGCAAGAAGAATCATGGGAGAAAACGTACCCCTGGTCGATTACACAAGGAAAAAGGGTGGTTTTATGCAAAAAGTCTTCGGCAGAAACGAAAGGGGGTACTACTATGAGGCGTAACAAGGGAAATTACATAGGCTCAAGGGAAATTGCAAAGAACAGGTTGAAGTCCTGTATAAACAGTGATAGAGTAAAGGTTGACCATGATGTGATGCAGATGCTTGAAGCTGAAATCAGGAACGTGGTTTCAAGCTATATAGATACAAAGGGTGCATCTTTTGAATTAATAGTTGAAATAGGTGACGGAAGAAACAATGGGAAAGATAATCGTACTTGATGAACTTACAGCGAACAAAATAGCAGCGGGAGAAGTTATCGAAAGACCAGCATCGGTGGTTAAAGAGCTTGTCGAAAACTCGATAGACGCCGGTGCAGACAACATATCCATTGAAATAAAATCCGGAGGGATAAAATATATAAGGATTACGGACAACGGTCAGGGATTTGAGCCTGACGACGCAGTGCTTGCCTTCGACAAGCATGCCACCAGCAAGATAAGAGTGGCAGAGGATTTGGAGAAGGTAAATACTCTTGGTTTCAGGGGTGAAGCCCTGCCAAGCATAGCTTCGGTAAGCCGTGTCAAGCTTGTCAGCAAAACGGAGGACGGCCATGCAGGGATTTTTGTGCACTTGGAAGGCGGAGATGTGATTGAAGTTGGTGAAACTGCCTGTGCCAAAGGAACTACTTTGGAAGTTATGGATCTTTTCTTTAACACTCCTGCCAGATACAAATTCCTTAAAAAAGACCATGTGGAGGCGTCTTATGTAACCGATACCATTGAAAAGATAGCACTGGCAAATCCTAATGTGTCTTTCAAACTCATATCGAATGGCAAAACGGTACTTCAAACTCCGGGCAACGAAGATTTGCAAAGCACCATATACGCAATATTTGGACGCGATGTTGCCACAAAACTAAAAGAGGTTAAGTATGAGGAATCCCACATAAAAGTGAATGGATATGTAGGAGATATCTCTCTTATGTATTCAAACAGAAACAGGCAGATATTTTTCGTAAATGGAAGATACATAAAAAACAAAACCTTGACTGCAGCTTTGGACAAGGCTTACAGCACTCTTGCCATGAAGGGAAAATTCTCGTTCTGTGTCCTGTCTGTCAGGATAAATCCGATGCATGTGGATGTGAATGTGCATCCTGCCAAGATAGAGGTTAGGTTTGACAACGAAAGCCTTGTTTTTGAGGTCATATACAGAGCCATCATGAGTGCGTTGTTTGGAGACAGAAGGAAAACTGAAACCGCATTCTCAAGAACTTACCAAAATCCTGCCCCAAGCCAGGAAAAAAGATATGAGACAAAACCGGTTACTTTTGAGACCTTTGAGCAGTATCTAAAGATAAAGGAAGAAGAAATTCCTCTTGAAGATGAAGTGGACGTAAAAGTTGAGGTTTCAGATAAAAGGGAGGAAATAAAGGAAGAAGCGGAAGCTGTACAAATACCGATAATCCAGAGTGCAGCTGAAGTTGTCAAAGAGCCTGAGGTTGAAATTGAAAATTTCCCACCTGCCGAAAAAATAATTAATGAGAGGGTGGAGAATAATAAAAGGGATAATGATGTATTTGAATTTGCCAGAATAATTGGGCAGGTTTGGAACGCATATATTCTGTTTGAACATGAAAACAAGCTTTATATGATGGATCAACATGCCGCTCATGAAAGGATAATGTATGAGGAATTAAGGAAAATGGTAAATGGAAGCGAGCCAATGGTTCAAATGCTTTTATCTCCAATAACGATGGAGTTGTCACCATCGGAGTTCCAGACACTTAAAAACAACTTTGACTATTTCTCCAAACTGGGAATAGAAATGGAGGAGTTTGGCTCGGCATCGGTAATTATAAGAACTCTGCCAACCATTCTGTTGGATGAAAACATACACTCGTTCATCCAGGAGGGTCTTGACAATATTAAAAAAGGTGGAGAGACTTCATTATATGACGACGAGACCATATTCCAAATGGCCTGCAAGGCGGCAGTAAAGGCAAACAAGAAATTGGACATAAAGGAGATGGAAGAGCTGATGAAAAGAATGAGCACTTTGGACAATCCTTTTACCTGTCCACATGGCAGACCAATAGTTGTGGAAATTACCAAATACGAGATAGAAAAAAGATTCAAGAGAAAATGATTAAGGCGATTGTGATAACAGGACCTACCGCATCCGGAAAAACAGGCATATCAATAGATTTGGCTGAGAAACTCAGTGGTGAGATTGTATGCTGCGACTCAATGCAGGTATACAAAGGCATGGATATTGGGACCGCGAAGCCTGACATGGAGGAAAGGCGAGGAATACCCCATCATATGCTTGATATTGTTGAGCCGTATGAAACCTTTGATGCCGCCACATACAAGTACATGGCTGTTTGCTGTATAAAAGACATAGCCAAAAGAGGAAGGACCCCCATATTGGTTGGCGGAACTGGATTGTATGTTAATTCCCTTGTTGAGAATATCCAATATGTGGAATCGGAAGCGGATCCTGAATTAAGAAAATCATTACATGAATACGCAAAAAAACACGGTGCTGAAGCTCTTCATGCAAGATTGAAAGAAATAGATCCTAGAGCTGCGGAAAAAATACACGCAAACAATGTTAAAAGGGTAGCAAGGGCAATTGAACTGTCCATGTTGACAGGAATGACTCAGGAAGAAAGAAACGCCTTGTCAAAAAGCGTAAAAAGCGATATAGAGTATACGGTATATGCAATACAAATGGACAGGGAACTATTGTACAAAAGAATAGATGAAAGGGCAGACAAAATGGTGGAGATGGGCCTGGTTGAGGAAGTCATTGGCATAAGGGAAAAATGCATTGAAGCCTATAAAAAAGGCATTAGCCCCACACCTACACTGAGCAAAACAGCATTGCAGGGAATTGGATACAAGGAAATCCTGGAGTATCTTGACAACAAGTGTACACTAGAAGAAAGTGTTGAAAAAATAAAATTGAATACAAGAAGATACGCAAAAAGACAAATAACCTGGTTCAGAAAACCCAAGTGGGTTAACTGGGTAACCATAGAGGAGTTGAAAGAAATCTATTCGTTATAGCTTTCTGAATACTCCAATAACTTTCCCCAGGATAATCAAATCATTTACGTAAATCGCTTTCAGATATCTGTTTTCAGGCTGGAGGCGAAAACAGTTCTCTTCCCTGTAAAAGGTTTTTACCGTGGCCTCATCCTCAAGAAGAGCTACCACAATATCTCCATCCTTTGCAGTATTCTGCCTGGCTACAAGAACCATGTCTCCGTCCAGAATGCCTGCTTCTACCATACTATCTCCCACAACACGAAGCATGAATGTTTCCTTGCTGCTTGTAAAGTCGCGAGGAACAGGAAAGGTTCTCTCAATATTCTCAACTGCAAGAATTGGCGCACCGGCAGTTATTTTTCCTACAACGGGAACTTGAACCACAGGAGCATCGAAATCAATGTTCAAAAACGGATTCACCGCATTCTTGGTACCTGTAAGCCTAATACCTCTGGTTTTTGCATCATCTCTTTCTATGTAGCCTTTTCTCTTTAATGCCTCAAGATGAGTATAAACAGTGGAGGATGATTTCAATTGAACAGCGGCACAGATTTCTCTAATTGAAGGCGGATATCCATTATCTCGAATATATGCTTCAATAAAATCCAGGATCTCCTGCTGTTTCGGTGTCGGTGTGTTCTTCTTTTTAGCCATTTAAGCTGAAACCTCCTATGATTTAATGTAATCAGTATAGCATATAAAAATGCTGTGAGCAAACGTTTTATCGAACAAATATCTACTTTCTGCGTTTTTTATCGCTTTTATTTTCGAATAACATGTCAACCATGGCATCTATGGTCTTCCTGGTTTCATCGGAGTCAACCTTTTCGTTCTCTTTTGAAAACTTCAAATCGCTGTTGATATATGCCTTCTTTAAAGTAAACTTCTTTTCATTTGAGTCATCCTTTTCCTCTTTAGGATAGATGGTAGTTGCAGAAAAGGATATGCTGTCAAATTCATCGCTTTTTACAGGCTGTTTCTGTTTGCTAGGTACACTTATGTTAAAAATCTCATAAACTTTCTCAAGCTCGGTTTTTTCTTCCTTCACCTCAATCTCAGGTACGGAAAACTGAAGAATTTCCAGGACATCGTTGTCATCGGTATGTTCATCGACAACATCTACAGCACTAATCTCCTGGACTTCTTCCAAAATCTCATTCTGCTTTGTTTGTGTATCTTGAGTGTACTGTTGCTCGGACCAATTTGTTGTTTCCTTTTCGTTCTGCATCTGATCCTGAAGATGCTCTTGTTCTTCTTTAAAAGGATCCTGATTCGCTGACTCTTCCTCCACATTAATTAATTTATCTCTACTATGTAACAACTGCTCCTTGCTCTCGAGTGCATCCACTGGCAGGATGGGACCCCATCTGCCTGGCAGATTGAAGGAATCATTCAGCTGTATCTCAACATCAGGCTTTGTTTTTAAAGTGGTATGATATTCTTTCAATGAAGCAGGTATGAAAGCAAAGGCACCTGTAATGCCAAACGAGGCAGTGATTGCTACAAACGGTACTGCTGCTAGAATGGTGGTATTGTCAAAAGGAATGAAAATATATGCTGCGGTCAGAACTAAAGGATATGATGCAATCAATAAATACTCGATCAAAAGATCCTTCATGGCATTCAGTATTCCTGCCATAAGGCTGAATACTAAAAGTACAAACAGCACGGAGGATATATAGTTGATGGCATCATTGCCCATGTTTATTGAAATGTCCCACATGTCCGATATTCTTGAGGAAATTTCAGATATTTTCTCATAAGCACTACTGCCGGTGACATTCTTTATTCTAATCACATCCCAGAAGCTTGTTCCCATCATTTCATCTACCAGCATCGATGTTGCAACAACAAGACCGGAGGTACCAAAGAAGTACAGGAATCTCAGTGCATAACTAGAGCTTTTGATTCTGTCTATACACTTAAGCAGATAGAAAAAGCAGAAAGGGAAAACCATGAGCATGTATGCAAAGTTCAGTGTTGATGCTGATATGAATGCAACACCTGCGCAAATGGTTGTAAGTATTGCAAAAGTCTTTGAGCTGTGCATGAAAGAATAAAGAACCAGAAGAACAGACATTAAAATCATGGTTTCGGCAACAAAGTATGCTATGCTTCCATTGCCAAGGAATATATGTGAGGGTACCAGTGTGATCAAAAAGACTGTTAAAAGCCCTTCCTTTTCCGTGAAAATCATTTTCGCAATTGAAAATGCAATTACGCTGCTGATTAATCCGGTTCCGATAATGCCCAAAGCAGCAAAAGAAAGCAGATCCACATTTTCAACATAGGAAAGTACAAACAACCTGGAAAGAACCTGAAATGCCAATAGCAAAATGAGCATAAGGGTTGTAGGTGTGTTGCGCATGTCGCTGGTGTATTTGCCAAAGTGGGGATTCAACAAAACAAGCAGGAATGCAAAAATGGAACCGATGGTCAAAAAAGTGAGCAGCGGATTGTCCTGCCTTTGCAGAAGGCAAGAAAAAATAAATGTTGCAGCTAAAAGATTTACAAACAAAATGATTCGTACAATGCTTCGAATGGTGGTTCTTCTGTGCATGGTGTCCTCCGTGTATGCTTTTTCTTTTGTATATTATTGTTGTTTTTCCTTCACATTTGATTATACATTATATTCCCATTGTCAACAAGAAGAATTAAGAAAAAAGGCTGCCTGTTTCTGGCAGCCTTAATTGTTTAATTTTCTTCTTCCTTTGCCTTCTTGTTTGATATCCATGACAAAAGATGAATAAACAGGTAGATAACCAGCATCACAACAAAGATTCCAGTCATTCCCTTAAGCATAATTAGCAAGCCTTCTTTAATCAAATTCCAATCCATAATATCATTCCTTTCACACTAACCTCATGTCTATACCAGCTGCTTTACCAGTGAGAGTATGATTCCGCCTGCAACCACCGATGCAATCTGACCTGCAACGTTTGCTCCAACAGCATGCATGAGCAGGTGATTCTGGTTGTCTTCTTTCAATGCCATCTTCTGAATAACTCTGGCTGACATAGGAAATGCGGATATACCGGCTGCGCCAACCATTGGATTGATTTTCTTGCCATCCTTAAGGAACAGGTTCATGAACTTGGCAAAAAGCACTCCGCCTATTGTATCGAAGACAAAGGCAAAAAGACCAAGCAGCATGATTATGAGTGTGTCTATTCTTACAAACTTGTCCGCCTTCATTGTGGATGCTATGGTTAAACCAAGCAGTATGGTTATGAGGTTTGCAAGGCTTGTCTGTGCTGTCTGGCTGAGGTTGTCCAGCTTCATGCATTCGCGAAGCAGATTTCCAAACATAAGCATTCCAACCAAGGCAATGGAGGCTGGAGCAACAAAACCTGCAATTACAGTAACGAATATGGGAAACAGAATCCTTGTAGTTCTGGAAACTGATTTTGGGTTGTATGGCATTCTTATCATGCGCTCTTTTTTTGTGGTAACGAGTTTGATGGCAAAAGGCTGTATCGTTGGAACAAGAGCCATGTACGAATATGCCGCAACTGCAATTGCCCCTACGTATTCGCTCTTAAGAACCTGTGAGACCAGTATTGAGGTAGGTCCGTCCGCAGCACCTATAATGCCAATGGATGCTGCATCTCTTATGTCAAACCCAAGCAGAAGTGCAACCAACAGCGTCAGGAATATTCCAAACTGGGCGGCAGCTCCAAAGAACAGCATCTTTGGATTTGAAAGCAGCGGACCAAAGTCTATCATAGCCCCTATGCCAATAAACAACAGAATTGGCATGGCCTCGGAAGCGCCTATTCCCACTTCATACAGCCAGTCAAGAATACCTACTACCGGCTCATCAAGACCTTCCATGTGCTGGGTTATTACACCGCTAAAGGGGATGTTTACAAGAATAGCACCAAATCCCATGGGCATAATTAAAGCGGGCTCAAAATCCCACTTGAGTGCCAGCCATATCAGCAAGCCTCCAATTACATACATCACTACTTGCTGAGGTGTTACATTTTTAATACTGTGAATAAGAAACTCAAAATTCGAAAAAAAACTCAAACAGCTTCTCTCCTTTATAAATTGGGAACATTAAAAATGCCCTCATCCCATTATATCACATTACAATTATTGTGCATAAGAATTTTTACTCTACATGTCTTCTCTTTGCAAAGGTCCACACCTTGTTCATGAAATAGTTTAAAATCGTGGTAATGGGAAGCACCAAAAGCTTTGCCCATCTTTCGTCAATACCTATAAAATCTACACTAAGCATCATAAGAAGCCAAGAGGCAAACATGTACACCAAAAACGTAACAACAAACCTGGGGGCCGACTCCATGGTTTTTACCTTTGAGTCTTTAAAAACCCAGAACCTGTTCCATAAATAGCTGTTCACACCACCAGCAATGTCGCCTATGGCATTTGCTATCTGAAAATTAATACTAAAATACAGTAATATGCGGTATACAACATATGTTACAGCGGTGTTGAGTATGCCAACCATGCAGAACATAATGAAACGCTTGTACTTTATTAGCATGTCTTTTGCAAATTGAAATATTCTCATAATTACCTCCAGAATTGCTCCAAGCTATTATACCACGAAATAGAAATACAAGGAAAAGTATTTTCAATTGACACAAGTTGCAATAACAGTTAGAATGATGATGTTCTGTAAGAATATCTAGGATAAGGGAGTGGTCATTTTGGGAAAGATCAGGGTAGGGATAATCGGATGCGGTGCTATTGCGCATGCTGCCCATATACCTGCATACTTGAAATGCGAAGATGCAGAAATAGTGTACTTCTGCGACATCATCAAGGAAAGGGCGGAAGAATGCGTGGCAAAATACGGGGTTGGAAAGGCTGTAACAGATTACAAGGTTATTGCTCAGGATGAAACCATTGATGCAGTATCGATTTGCACCCCAAACCACATGCACGCGATCATATCCATTGACATGCTGCGTGGAGGAAAGCATGTGCTTTGCGAAAAGCCTGCGGCAAGAACCTATGCGGAAACTTTGGAAATGCAAAAGGTACAGCATGAAACCAACAAGGTTCTTAACATAGGAGTTGTTAACAGATTCAATGCAAGTGTTAATGAAATAAGGGACCTTATCAACAGCGGCAAGCTCGGAGAGGTATATCATGTATATGTAAGTTTCAGAGCCTTCAGAAGCATTCCAGGCCTTGGAGGAGATTTTACAAACAAGGCGGTTGCAGGTGGCGGCGCATTGATTGACTGGGGAGTTCATTATCTTGACATTGTAATGTACTGTTTGAACGATCCGAAACCTGAAACAGTCAGCGGCCAGGCATATTCCAAACTGGGAGTAAACATGAAGGAATATAAATATGAAACAATGTGGGCTGGTCCACCAAAATATGACGGTGTGTATGATGTGGATGATTTTGTCACCGCTCTCATTCGTACTGAAGGGCCAACCATATCATTAAATGGTGCCTGGGCTCAGAATATCAGGGAGCAGGACACATATATTGATTTCCTGGGAGACAAGGCAGGCATAAGACTTCAGTATGGCGGGGACTTCAAGCTTTACTATATCGAAGATGACGAGTTCAAGGTTGCAAGTTCAACGAGAGAACCAGTGAATCATTTTGATGCTGAAATAAGAGCGTTTCTGGATTGCATAAAGTCGGGTGAGAAGCTGCCATCCCACATAGATTATGCAATACTGACATCGCAGATTATGCAAGGAATCTATGATTCTTCCGATCAAAGAAGGGAAGTTTCATTTGTTAAATAAATAATATGACAGACTATTTGAAAGGAGATAAATATGAGCAAGGCTTTTAAAATTGGTGTAATTATTGACTCATTCTTAAAACCAACTTTCAGAGAGGGTCTCGAGTCTGCTGTAAAGGTTGGTGCGGAAGGTATTCAAGTATATGCTGTTAGAGGAGAAATGGCTCCATGGAATCTCAACAAGGAACAGAGAGCTGAAAAAAGAAAGATGGTAGAGGACTATGGGCTCAAGATATCCGCTCTTTGCGGCGACCTTGGCGGCCATGGATTCATGCACAAGGATGAGAATCCTGAGAGAATTGAAAAATCAAAGCAAATCGTTGATCTTGCATTGGAGCTTGGAACAAATATTATCACAACTCATATCGGTGTTATTCCAGTGGACAAGAACGATGACACATACAAGGTAATGCTTGAGGCCTGTGCTGAATTGGCTGAATATGCAAACAGCGTGGGTGCATTCTTTGCGATAGAGACCGGTCCTGAAACCGCAGTTGTTTTAAGGGAATTCCTTGACCAGCTTCCTGGCAAGGGAGTGGCTGTTAACTTTGACCCTGCAAACCTGGTAATGTGTGTGGATGGAGTACCTGAAAGGGATGTAAAGATATTGGGTGACTACATTGTTCACACTCATGCCAAAGACGGAATAATGGTTAAAGGCAAGGATCCTGCAAAGGTTCAGGAAGTGCTTGATGCCTGCGGTTACGGGGATACTGATTTTTCAAATCTTCCTTGGATTGAACTGCCTCTTGGCTGTGGACATGTTAACTTCCCCAAATATCTCAAAGCTCTTAAAGAAACCGGATTTGATGGCTTCCTGACAATAGAAAGGGAAACTGGTCCGGATCCATTCAAGGATATTGAGATGGCTGTTAAGTTCCTTAAGGAGCAAATGGCTAAAATGGAATGATTGGATAGTTATAACTCAAAGGCTTAATGTCTTTGAGTTTTTTATTAATACATGTTTACCAAATGGCATCTTTATGATATATTAAATAAAAGAAAAATGTGCCAATAAAATAACTGGAGGTAGTTCTATGAAAATCAAGAGAATTGCGTTATTGACAATTGCTGTAATCATGTGTCTTTCTGTATTCATGGTATCAGCATCAACCAAAGGTTATGTAACCGAAGGTCTTGTTGGTTTTTTTGACGGGACAAACAACCAGGGAAACAAACACGACAAGCAAAGCACAACCTGGAAGGATCTTAGCGGAAGCGGCAATGACATTACTGTCATACTGAATGAAAAGTGCAAATGGAATGACAATGGATATTTCAATGATTCAACCAGGATTTATCTGCCCCAAGCTCTCACGGATTTGATAAACAGTAATGAATTTACAGTTGAAATTGTTCTTAATACTTTTACATCAAAAGGATTGCACTACAATCCCATTATGAACTGTGACAATGACATGTTCTCCCTGTTCCGCAGAATAGGAGACGAAGTCATGCAGTTCAAGAACAATGGAAATCCAAGGCCTACATCATTAACTGGAGTGGCTCTTGGCTATCTTTCTGAAAGAGTGACACTGACCATAACCTACAAGGTGGGAGGCAAGTCAACCATGTACATAAATGGCGAGAAGATTGATTCACAGAATGCAAATGTGGCAGTCGGCGCAGACAGAATGTTCTTTGGACATGATGATGAAACAAGAAATTTCAGCACAAATTATGAATACATCCGCTTTTACAACAGAGAATTGTCAGCAGACGAGGTTTCAAAAAACTACAATGAAGACCTTAAAGCTGCAAACCCAACCACGGGTGTAACTGCAACTTTCTTCTACATGGCAATGACTCTTGGTCTTGCAGGTACCGCATTCAAGGGTTTGAAGAAAAAGGCGGATTAGGATGAGAGGATAAATAATAATAGAGGAGCTGTCGAAAACTGTTGTCGGCAGCTTTTTTTGTGTGGATATCACATCTCTTTAAGTCGTGACAGCAAAATTCTTCTGTGATATAATTTCATGAATTGGGAAACCGATAAACTATAGGGGGATTCTTTTATGACTAAAAACATCAACAACAACAAAATCATGATAATAGGTTCGGGACCTATCATAATTGGTCAGGCTTGTGAGTTTGATTACTCGGGAACCCAGGCATGCAAAGCGCTGAGGACGCTTGGTTATGAGGTTGTTTTGGTAAATTCAAACCCTGCCACCATTATGACGGATCCGGAAACAGCTGATGCTACTTACATTGAACCACTTAATGTTGAATCATTGGAAAAGATAATTGAAAAGGAAAGCCCTTTTGCCTTGCTTCCAAGTTTGGGAGGTCAATCTGGACTGAATCTAAGCCAGGAGCTGGCAAAGAAAGGAATACTTGAAAAGTATGGTGTCAAGCTTTTGGGTGTACAGCTGAATGCTATTGAACGCGGCGAGGACAGAATGGCCTTTAAGGAAACGATGGTAAGATTAAATATTGAGATGCCTAGAAGCGCGCCTGCGTACTCGGTGGAGGAAGCTGAGAAGATTGCAGGAGAAATGGGATATCCTGTTGTTGTTAGACCTGCTTATACAATGGGTGGTACAGGCGGAGGAATAGTTTACAACATAGAAGAATTAAGAACCGTAGTCAACAGAGGTATTGCGGCATCGATGGTAGGACAGGTGCTTATTGAGGAATCTGTACTAGGCTGGGAAGAACTGGAGCTTGAACTGGTCAGGGACAAGGACGGCCGCAAAGTTACTGTCTGTTATATAGAAAATGTGGATCCTATGGGAGTGCATACAGGCGACTCTTTCTGCGTGGCTCCTACAATTACCGTGTCGGAAGAACTTAAGGAAAGACTCCAGGACTATGCGTACAGAATAGTTGACGCAGTAGGCGTTATTGGAGGATGCAATGTGCAATTTGCACACGATCCTGTAACCGACAGGGTTGTAATAATTGAGATTAATCCAAGAACATCAAGGTCTTCCGCTCTTGCGTCAAAGGCTACAGGATTTCCAATTGCATACGTGTCGGCTCTTCTGGCAGCTGGTGTAACACTGCCTGAAATTCCATATTGGAAGAAGGGTTCTCTGGACAAATATGTACCCGATGCCGACTATATTGTGGTCAAGTTTGCAAGATGGGCTTTTGAAAAATTCAAGGATGCGGAGGACAAGCTTGGTACCCAGATGCACGCAGTGGGAGAAGTAATGTCAATTGGAAAATCCTACAAGGAAGCGTTCCAGAAAGCCATAAGGTCTTTGGAAAATGGCAGAAGCGGTCTTGGCTTTGCAAAAAACTACAACCAGCTTGACAAGGAAGAATTACTCAAACTTCTTGCCTATCCCACAAGCGAAAGGCAGTTTGTAATGTATGAAGCTTTCAGAAAAGGCGCCACCATTGATGAAATACATGAACTTACAAAGATAAACAGATGGTTCCTTGAGCAGATGAAGGAACTGGTTGAAGAAGAGGAGGAACTGCTTAAATACAAGGGGAAAATTCCTCCGGTTGAACTTTTGGAAAAAGCAAAAATAAACGGATTTTCAGACAAGTATCTTGCCCGGATTCTTGAAATTGATGAGATGGAACTCTGGAGGTATAGGGAAGAAAAAGGAATTGTACAGAGATGGGAAGGCGTCAATGTAAGTGGAATTGATACGGAAAGCTATTATTACTATTCCACCTACGAAAAAGGCGTCAACATGTCCGCAAGAAGCGAAAATTCGATAATGGTACTTGGCGGAGGACCCAACAGAATAGGTCAGGGCATAGAGTTTGACTACTGTTGCGTGCATGCGGCAAAAGCACTCAGGGAGCTGGGATTTAGGACAATAATGGTAAACTGCAACCCTGAAACGGTTTCTACCGATTATGACACCTCCGACAAATTGTATTTCGAACCTTTAACAGCAGAAGATATAATCAGCATATATAACCATGAAAAGCCGCTTGGCATTATTGTGCAGTTTGGAGGGCAAACTCCGCTCAACATTGCCAACGAACTGCAAAAAAGAGGTGCAAGAATCCTTGGAACTCCTCCAGCTGTAATTGATGCGGCAGAAGACCGGGATTTGTTCAACAAAATGATGAACAAGCTGCAGATACCCATGCCTGAATCCGGTATGGCGATAAATGAAAAAGAAGCCATTGAGATTGCAGAAAGGATAGGTTATCCGGTAATGGTACGTCCTTCCTTTGTACTGGGCGGCAGGGGCATGGAAATAATTCACGATAGCGACATGTTGAAGAAATACATGGCTCAGATGGAAGATGTGTCGCCAGACAGACCAATCCTTATCGACAAGTTTCTCGACAATGCCTTGGAGTGTGAAGCGGATGCAATATCCGATGGAGTGAATGTGTTCGTGCCTGCAGTCATGGAGCACATAGAACAGGCAGGTGTACATTCGGGAGACTCTGCTTGTGTCATTCCTTCAAAAACAATATCACAAAAACATCTTGAAACCATTTACAATTATACTGAGAAAATTGCAATAGAGATGGGTGTTGTAGGTCTTATGAACATCCAGTATGCAATATATAATGACAGGGTGTATGTTCTGGAGGCAAACCCAAGAGCATCAAGAACAGTTCCCCTTGTTTCAAAAGTATGTGCCGTCAACATGGCGCAGATTGCAACAAACCTAATGGTTGCAAATCTGATCGACGATAAAAGAAAGATAGACATAACCAAATTAAGGAGAAAAGATATCCCGTACTATGGAGTGAAGGAAGCGGTGCTGCCGTTTAACATGTTCCCTGAGGTGGATCCTGTGCTGGGGCCTGAGATGAGATCCACGGGAGAGGTTCTTGGCCTTGCGGACACCTTTGGCAGCGCATACTATAAATCCCAGGTGGCTGCCAATGGAACTTTGCCTGTTGGCGGTAATGTTCTGATTAGTGTCAATGAGAATGACAGGCAAGGAATTCTGGAAGTTGCAAGAGGCTTCAAGAAGCTCGGTTTTCATATAATCGCAACGATTGGAACAAGCACATTTTTAGGCGAGCACGGAATTGAGACCGAGGTTGTCAAGAAATTGTACGAAGGAAGGCCGAATATAACGGACTTGATTGTAAATGGCAGAATTAATCTCATAATCAATACTCCGTCAGGCAAGCAGAGCATGCATGATGACTCATATATTAGAAAATCTGCCATAAGATACAATGTTCCATACATTACGACAATAGCAGCTGCCAATGCAGCGTACAAGGGAATAGAAGACATATTGGACAATAAGGGAGGAAGCCTTAAGTCCCTTCAGGAATATCATGCAATTATTGATTAAAGGAGCTGATGTGTTTGAAGTCTTGCGAACTGGTGGCCAAAACCATAAAGGGAGAGAAAACAAAAAGAACGCCTATATATGGTTGGGTGTCAGGAAATCTCTGGCATGAGATAACAGAGGCTTATGGTTCTGTTAATGCCTTTGAAGACCATTATGAGTTTGATTGTGCGCACATATTTGGCGGTCCCGGCTGTTTTGACGAGGTAGAAATAGCGAAGGTGAGGGAAAATGGTGAGGAACTGACTCCCGATATCCTTCTTGACATACCCTTGAGGTCTCCCGACAACATGGAAGAATACAAGGGGATCATCGATGCTTTGAAATATTATAAAGACGACAGGGGTAGGTTCTGCTACATGCAGACTCCCGGCTTCTTCGAGAATTATAACGGGGTATTTGGAATTGAAAACCACCTTTGTTATCTGATCTTGTACAAGGAAGAGATAAAGGAGCTGTACAGAAGGCAGAGTATTTGGAATGCAAAGTTTGCTGAAAACGTCCTGGATTTGGGTGTAGACATGGTACATATATCTGACGACTGGGGTTCACAAAGAGACCTTATGTTCAGTCCGAAGCTTTGGTGGGAACTTATCTACCCCAATATGAAATATGTTGTAGACAAAGTGCATGCAAAAGGTGGGTTTGCGTCTCTTCACTCAGATGGATGCATTATGCCGATTGTAGATGGACTTGTGGATATTGGCTTTGATGTCATACACCCTTGGCAGGAAACAGCGGGCATGTCCTATGATGTCTATCTTGACAAGTATCAGGACAAATTTGCAATTTTGGGCGGACTTTGTGTACAGTCCACCATTGGATTTGGTGACTATGAAAGACTGGAAAGTGAAATAAGGCGTGTGTTCAATCTCCTGAAGGGCAAGAGATGGATATTCTGCACTACCCATTTTGTTCAGAAACACTGTACAATTGAAGAATTGACCTTTGCTTATGATTTGATATACAAACTGGCACGTGATATGTAGTATAATATATTTACAACTATTGAGGAGGTTGTAAATATGGTCAGGGCGATTAAAGGACTATTTTGTTTTGTAGCGTTGTCTCTTCTGGCAGGTTGTACGGGCAGTGGTTCTGTCAAAAATGGCGGAAAGCAGCATGAAATATTGACAGACCTTGATCCTGATGTGTATTACGCCAATGGATACACCAGCAACATCTTGGTCGGAATAGACCAGTTCGGCAGAACGTTTGAGGCTGTTGCAGCTGCCAGGGAAGGCAAGCGCGATGTGGGCATCTTCTATTTCTGCACCTTGGGTCAGCATGGTTACAAGACCATATATAATGTGGAAGAGATACTGAAGATGGAAAACGGTGTTGACCTTCTGTTCCGCCAGGACTCGGAAGTTGCACCCAATGGAGAAGCATACTTTTGGGGAGAGCCACTATACGGATACTATAACTCCGCAGATATCTGGGTCATACGCAAGCATCTGAAGCTCCTTACATGGGCTGGAGTTGACTTCATTGTATTTGATGTAACAAATGCGGTTACATATGATGTGGTAACGAGTCAGATTATGAGAGAAATTTGCAACCTGGTGGAAGAAGGCTTTGAAAATGTTCCAAAGGTCGCATTCTACACAAATGCCTATTCCTTAAATATCATTCGGAAACTGTATGACTTGTATTACAAGCCGGGAAAATTCAAAGAATCCTGGTATTATCTTGACGGCAAGCCCATGATAGTAGGATTTACCAAACCAGAAGATCATACCGACTTTGGACTTCTTGAGCCTTTGTCAGAGGAGATACTAAACTTCTTTACTTTCATGCGCCCCCAGTGGCCTGACAAACCAGTATATGAGGATTCGCTTCCTTGGATTGAATGGACTTATCCCGCACCGGTTCATGGAGACAGGGTGATAAATGTATGCGTTGCGTCCCATCCACAGCTTCCTATGTCATTTTCCATAACAAGAGGGGCAAAGAACTGGGGCAGAGGCTGGAATGTGGCAACCCAGCAAAATGAATCTGAAAATGCCATCAAGGGTACGTTTTTCCAAAGCACATGGGATGTGGCGATAGAAAAGGATCCTCCCATGGTTTTTGTGACCGGATGGAACGAGTGGGTGGCAGGAAAGTTTGAGTATGAGGGAGAATACGTTCTTGTGGACTGTGCCAATATGGAGTTCTCAAGAGATGCGGAAATGATGAAGGGCGGATACAATGACGCCTTCTACATACAGCTGGCTGCAAATATCAGAAGATACAAGGGCATAAGTGTAAAGAATGCCGCTCCTTTCAAATCAGAAAGGGTGACAGTCAATCTGGATAACGACTTTTCAGAATGGAAAGATGTTAAGGCGGTGTTCAGGGAAGTTGGTTCAGTCAACGAGCCTAGAGATTTCCTCGGTGCCGTACCTTCCATAAGATACAAAATGGATGCAGCAAGGAACAACGTAACTGAAGTCAGGGTTGCACAGGATGAGGAATACATATATTTCTACATAAGTGCAACGGATTACATTACAGCATACAAACCGGGAGAATCCACCTGGATGAACATATTCATAGGCACAGGAGATGTATCACAAAAGGGATGGGAAGGTTATGAGTATGTTGTTAACAGGAACATCCTGGAAGACAATTATGTAAAAAAGCAAGGAAGGTACTACGGTGTTGCCGGCACAACGGGCAGGAGTACGGTGGAAAAACTGAATAGTGATTTCTCAAGCGAGAAATGCGGAGAAGCCGAATTTTCTGTTTATGAGAATGTCATGCAGGTAAAAATACCAAGAAAAAGTATAGGACTTGGAAAGAACGACAACAGCTTCTATTTTAAAATTGCAGATAACATAGAAAAACCCCATGATATTATGGACTATTACGTCTCTGGCAAGAGTCTGCCAATGGGAAGATTAAGTTTTAGATACATGGGTTGAGACAAAACGCTTGCGGTACTCTCTTGGAGAGATGCCGTAAGCGTTTTTAAATGCTCTGTTAAATGACTTGATGGATGAAAAACCGCATTCATAAGAAATTTCGCAAATGGAATTATCGGTGGTCAATAGGGAGAAAACTGCCTTTTCCAATCTCAGGTTTGTCAGATACTCTATAAACGTAAGACCGTACATGCGTTTGAAAAATCTGCAAAAATGATAGGTAGAAAATCCTGAAACTTTTGAGATTTGTTCCAAAGTAATGGGGTGATGGTAATTGTCACAAATATATTGAATGACTTTTTGAAAAATCAAAAGATCCGACTCTTCCTTTTTTGATTTGGTTCCGATGCTTTCCCATTCGAGATACTCAATCATGTCAGCATACAATATGCTTAAGTGTCCTTTGATCCGAAGCTCGTTGGAAGAGGATGCAAAAACCCTGTACAACTCCTGGAGGTTGTGATACAAAGAAGCATAAGCTGTATTGTCTTTGTCAATCTTGTAGCTTATGCATCTCATGCCATTTTGATAATCAATATTTGAGAATATTTCAAAAGGATTAAACTGCAGCAGCATGTGCATGCAGTCTTCTTTCCCCTTCAATGTGCCGTGGGGTTCAAAAGCATTGATAATTATAATGTCTCCCGGATTCAGATGATATTTTCGACTGTTGACCAGAACATGCATGTCTCCTTTTAATACGCAAATAACCTCCAGTTCGTCATGAACATGCATGTCTACAAACACAGCAGTAAGCGGAGCAAGAAACATTTTTATGTTTTTGTCATAATTAACACGCTCATAAAGAAAACCAGACATGTTATCCACTTCCCACACCTATTATACCTGCAATTAATTGTACCGAGCAAGCATTTTGAGCAAGAGAGCAAGATATGAGAAGTTTTCTGCAAAAAGGGAATTGCATGAAGTGCAAGATGGGATATAATTTACTAAGAGCAGTTATTTGAAAGGAGGATTAAAAATGAATAAGCGCATTGTATTGTTTGTATTGATGATGGTAATGCTGTTGTGTTCATGTCAGAATAACAAGGAAAAAGGGGACAAGACTCCTGACGCTACCTTGACTCCTGCTGTGACAGAGACCAATACGCCCGCGCCTACAGATACGCCCAAACCCCGAGTGAACCTGGCACTGGGCAAAAAGGTCGAGTCCGATGTACATGAACTTGATTACATTCCGGAAAATGCTGTGGATGGGGATTATTCGACCAGATGGAGCGGTTTTGCACCAACCGACCTTCCCTATCATTATTTGATGATAGATCTGGGAGAAGTATATGCATTGGGAAAGGTTTGCATCGATTGGGCGGCCATAGGGAAATCTTACCGTATAAGCTGTGCAAAGAAGCTTGATTCCGATGATGATTGGGAGGTTGTAACTACAAGACTCAAGCCTGAGGATACGTACGAGGAGTTTACTCTAGGGGGAATTGAAGCCAGGTACGTAAAGCTTGAGTTTGATACTATTGGTACTAATGCATTTTGCAGCATATATGAAATTGAGATATATGAGTATGACGAGGATGACGAAAACGGTGATGAAAAGGGCAGGCAAAACCTAGCTCTCGGCAAGACTGCAACTTCCGAGTTTGTAGAGAATGGAAGCGAAAAATTTCAAGCCGGCATGGCTGTCGATGGCGACTTGCTTACAAGATGGAGTCCTGGAAACGGAAAAGCAAATGATTTGTTCACATGGCATCTTGATCTGGGAGAGGTTTACGACATAAAGGAAATTGTAATATACTTTGAATCCTGCAATACCGAATATACCATATCGGTGTCAGAGGACAACCAAAACTGGACCCAGGTTTATGAGGGAGAACCACTTGAACTGGAAGTGTCGATTAAATTAAACGAAAAGGCAAGATACATTCTTTTCTCACGCCCGGGAGGAGACTGGGGCAGCATATATGAGTTCATGGTATATGACAGATTGGAGGATTGACGTGAAAAGAAGGATAGTTTTGCTGGCAACATTGCTGGTACTTGTTTTGACCGGATGTATAAATAAAAAGGAAGCTGACAGGCCGCTGCTTATAACCCTGCATGAATTTGAGGCTGATTCAAATGGTGTGAAGCTTGAATTTCACTATGCAGCCAAAGACGATGGGCAAGTACTGTTCTATCTTGAATATGAAGGAGAAGAACATGTTCAGGAAGGAAACGGGGAAGGTTTTTACTCCTTTAATATTAAGGAGGATAATCTGGAGAGCAATACAAACTTCAAGCTGGGCGTTAAAGACAAGAAAAAAGGCAGAACCATGGATGAAATGGTAATTCAGATAAAGGATTACCTTGTCCAGCTAAATGAAAGAACTGTCAAATGTGTTGTTGCACAAATGACCGATGAGGAAAAGGCAAATCTTGTTATTGGATATTATGCATTGCCGGACGATGCAGACTATGTTGAAGGGGTTTCGGGCTTTACATACCCTATGGAGAAATACGGTATTTCATCTCTTGTGTTTTCCGACGGTCCTGCAGGAGTAAGAAATCCCAAAGGCTCTGTTAGCTACCCATCAGGCACTAATCTTGCCCAGACCTGGGATATAAATCTGGTAAAGGAAATTGGAAAAGCTCTGGGCAAGGATGCAAGAAATCTGAAGGTGGATATACTGCTAGGTCCCGGAATGAATATTCACAGAAATCCTCTTAACGGCAGAAACTTCGAATACTTTTCCGAGGATCCTTTTTTAACAGGAAAAATTGCAGCAGCGTACACCAAGGGTGTCCAGTCGATAGGTGTTGGAGTGTCGCTAAAGCACTTTGCCGCAAACAATCAAGAAACCAGCAGAGGCACGTCAAGTTCCGAAGTAACTGAAAGAGCACTGCGTGAAATATATTTAAGGGGCTTTGAAATAGCCGTCAAGGAAAGCTCTCCTTGGACTATAATGTCTTCCTACAACAAGATAAACGGCAGGTATGCCAGCGTGAACGGGGACCTGTTAACAGGAATTCTGAGAGAGGAGTGGGGCTTTAAAGGGCTTGTTATGTCTGACTGGGGTTCTCAAGGAGCGGCTGATGAAAAGGTTAAAGCCCAGAATGATTTGTACATGCCTGGAGATCTGAATCATGTTAGTACGGTACTTAACGCGCTGAGAAATGGAAAGCTTGCACAGGAGGAGATTGACAGGTGCTGTGAAAACATACTGTCCATTGTCGCAAAGAAGAGCGAAAAAACCTTTCAGTCGGATTATAAGGCCAATGCTGTATTATCGAGAAAGGCAGCGGCTGAGAGTGTTGTAATTCTAAAAAATGATTCAGTATTGCCCCTTGCCAAATGTGAAATTGCCTTGTTTGGCAATGGTCAAAAATACACTGTTTACACAGGGGACGGTTCCGGTTTTGTACATGCTCCATACAACATAAACATACAGGAGGGTCTCAGCAATTCTGAATACTTTACTCTTAATATTGACATAATGTCGAAATACGCCACATGCAGGCCTGCTCCGAAGCCCAAAGGGGAGGAATTGTATGACGGAACAACAGTAGTGCTTGATGATGAGACAATTAAAAAAGCGACTAAGGATTCGGATGTGGCTGTATTTGTAATATCCCGCACAACTACCGAGGGAACTGACCACAGAAATCTAAAAGGAGATTTTCATCTCAGTGATAGAGAACGGGAAATGCTTGAAAAGGTGTCGAAGGCTTTTCGAAACCAGGGAAAGAAAATGGTTGTTCTTCTTAATACGGGAAACCCTATCGAGGTAGTTTCCTGGATTGATCTTGCCGATGCAGTGTTGTACATGGGGTATCTTGGTCTTGAAACGGGGAATGCCATTTGCGACGTATTGTCTGGTAAAGTAAATCCCTCAGGCAGACTGGTCTCAACCTGGCCAAGCAAATACGAAGATGTGCCTTCATCATACCACTTCCCAGGCAATGCGGCTACCTCCTTATACTTTGAGGATATTTACGTTGGATACAGGTTCTATGAAACCTTTGATATAGAGCCTGCTTTTGAGTTTGGCTATGGCTTGTCCTACACCAGTTTTGAATATTCCAATTTTAAAATGACGGACAAAGGAGATAGGATTGAATTCAAGATAACTGTTAGGAATACTGGTAAAAGGGCAGGCAGGGATGTAGTCCAGATATATGTGACAAAACCTGGTTCTATTCAGGAACAGCCAAAGTATGAACTTGTTGCTTTTGCCAAAACAGGCAATCTGAAGCCTGGGAAAAAGGAAACCCTTACCCTGGTTGTAAAAAAAGAAGATCTAAAGACTTATGTATCAGATACTTCCAGGTGGATGGTGGAAGGCGGCAAGTATGCATTTTCCATAGGATCTTCTGTAAAGAAGATTCACAAGACATTTGAAACTGAACTGGAAGAGAAGGTAATTCAGGATGTGGAAAACAGATGCGTTCCTGTAAATGATCTTGATGTATTGAATCAAAAGGATGGATTACCTTCTTTTAAAAGAAGTGTCAATGTTGCTCTTAACAAAAAAGCAACCTGCAATGTGTATGAAGGAGATTTGCGTGCACAGAATGCGGTGGATGGTTCTTATGCCACAAGATGGAGCGGGCTGGCACCATCAAATGACAGCATGAACTGGCTGGAAGTAGATCTGGAGTCAGTATATGATGTGGAGAATATAATAATATTCTGGGAAGCTTGCAATGTTTTTTACAGGGTGGAAACCTCTGTTGACGGTACCAATTGGACAATGATTTTGGAAAAGAACACAAATCCTTCTCTTTATGATGATATAAAGGTGGAAAGAGAGGTTAGATATATTAGGGTTAGTGGTGAGAAGAATGGTTGGTTCAGTATATATGAGCTTGAAGCTTTTGAAAAGACAAAGTGAGGTTTAACCATAAGGGGTAAAAAATAAGGGTTTACCCCTTATGATAACCCAATTCAAAAATTATTAGTTGACACAGCTTGTTTATATGATATATAATGCTGTATGTGACACATTCTTTTTGATAAGGCTTAAGTGAATCGTCGGATTGAAAGGGGAATTGTGTCTTATACCGCAACCGTGGAGGGGAGGGGATGTCATGCCCGAAGTTAGAGTTAAGGAAAACGAGTCGTTAGATAGTGCTTTGAAGCGTTTCAAAAGATACTGTGCAAGAGACGGTGTTCTCGCTGAATATCGTAAGAGGGAACATTACGAAAAGCCCAGTGTAAGAAGAAAAAAGAAAGCTGAAGCTGCAAGGAAACGCAAATATTAATAATTGTTTCTTTTCCAAAGCGGTTATAGTACAAAAACTAACAAAGACCTTCTGTTGCGAGGTCTTTTTGTTTTATATTGCAGTACAAGGAGAAAATAAATGTTTGAAAAAAGCTGGAGAATCCGCAGTCGATGCATGAGTGAAGAAGACACAAGTTTTTTATCAAGAAAATTCAATGTGCCTGAATACATAATTGACATATTAAGCAAACGGGGCGTTTGCAGCGAGGAGGATATCGAAAGCTTTCTAAATCCTCAATTAGACAGGTTGACGGATCCATTGATGCTGAAAGACATGGATGCAGCAGTGGAGAGAATTCTCCACAGCAGCGACATTGGAGAAAAAGTCACGATATATGGAGATTATGATGCGGATGGCATAACATCCACAAGTATTTTGTATCATTTTCTTACATGTTTTCTGGATATTGACGTTGATTTTTACATCCCCGACAGATTGTCGGAAGGCTATGGCATGAGTATTGAGGCAATCGATTACATAAGTTTAAGAGGAACAAGCTTGATAATAACTGTCGATTGCGGCATAAGGAATCATGAAGAAATTGAGTATGCCAAGAGCAAGGGGATAGATGTAATTGTTACAGACCACCATCAGTGTGGTGAAACAATTCCGGATTGCGTTGCATGTGTAAATCCCACAAGGCCTGATTGTCCGTTTCCTTACAAGAACCTGGCAGGAGTAGGAGTTGCTTTCAAACTCATATCCGCACTAGGTTTTGCCATTGGTCTTGACAAGGAAATATATGAATACATGCCCATTGTTGCGATTGGTACAATTGGAGATGCAGTTCCTTTAACAGGTGAAAATCGTATTTATGTAAAAAACGGGCTTGAGATGTTGGAAAGAGGCGTCTGGATTGGCCTTTCAAAACTAATTGAACTTTCCAATGGCAAAAATGGTGTCAATCTTACAGCAACGTACATAGCATTTAATGTGGTGCCGAAAATCAATGCAGCAGGCAGGATGGGTGAAGCTTCAAGAGCTGTCTATCTTCTTCTCGCTGACGATGAAGATGTGGCAGGAAGTTATGCCATGGAACTTGTCAGCGAGAATGCAAGGAGGCAGGAGTTGGAGGCAAAGACACTGCAGGAAGTCCTGTTGCCTGAGAATCTAAAGACAAAGGACGAAGATTCTATTGTCATCTCCGTGGGCAAAAACTGGCATCACGGCGTTATTGGCATAGTAGCTGCAAGACTTATGGAAAGGTTCAACAAGCCGGCAATAGTGCTTGCTTATGAAGAAAATTCAGATAATCTGGTCAGGGGCTCTGCAAGAAGTGTGGAAGGGTTCAACCTATACAAAGGACTTTCATTGGCTGAAGATTTTCTGATTAAGTTTGGCGGACACGAGATGGCAGCAGGCCTTACTATGGATGTTGCAAACATACCAAAAGTGATTGAGATATTGAATGAGTATGCAGAAAAGGAAGCTGAAGAAAGTATCAGGATTCCGTACCTTGAAATAGATGGAGTTGTCGGGCATGAGGATTTGACTCTGGAAAACGCAAGACTTCTAAAAATTCTTGAACCCTACGGTCAGGGAAACGAAGTTCCTGTATTATGTGCAGCAAATTTGAAGGTTGTTTCCTGCTCCAAAATCGGGAATGATAGACACTTGAGAATTAATTTCCAGACGGAGAACGGAAACATTGTTCAAGGAGTTGCATTCAGCAAAGGACCCTTCTGCTCGATTATAAGCAGTCTTGAGTGTGTTTCAGTTGCTTTCCGTATGGAGGTTAACAGTTACAACAACACCGAAAGTCTTTCTCTGATTGTTGAAGATGTTCACGACTGCGGACTAAATATTGAAAAATCAACAGAAAACAGGTATAATAACGATTATTGTATAAGCAACAGTTTTACACTTACAAGACGTGATATGCTGCTGTTTTACAAGGTACTAAAGAGTCTTTACAAAGACGGATTCAGATTTTATGATTTATACAACATAAGACGGATTTTACAAAGCGAAGGATTCAACTGGTACAAATTAAGAAAAGCTCTGGATGTATTTATGGAGTTGGATTTGGTTAGAAGAGACACTAAAGAGATTTATACCTTGAATTTGAATGTGGAAAAGGTAGAGCTGGATTCATCCCATTTATACAAGGCATTAAATGGTGAAAGTTAAAAAATATTAAAAAGTAGCAGAGGAGGTAGAGCAGTGAACGATAATGCAAAGTTGGAACAGTTGAAAAGTATAATATTGTCATACAATCCTGGAGCAGACATTGCCTTGCTTGAAAAGGCTCACAAGTTTGCTGCAGAAAGACATGCTGCTCAAAAGAGAAAATCAGGCGAAGCATTTATCGTTCATCCGGAATCAGTAGCTATTATGCTGGCTGAAATGGAAATGGATTTGCCTACCATAATTGCGGGAATGCTGCATGATGTGATAGAAGACACCTCCACAACTTTTGAGGAAGTTGAGAATGAGTTTGGCCATGAAATTGCGTATCTGGTGGACGGTGTAACGAAACTTAAAAGAATACCTACCTCCACAAAAGAAGAGCTTCAGGCTGAAAATCTTCGAAAGATGTTTCTCAAGATGGCGGATGATATCCGGGTTATTCTTATTAAACTGGTCGACCGGCTTCACAACATGAGAACCCTTCAATATCTGAATACGGATTCACAAATAACAAAGGCAAGGGAGACATTGGAGATATATACACCGATAGCCCACAGACTCGGTATAACAAAGATAAAATGGGAGCTTGAGGATCTGTGTCTTAAATACCTGGAGCCTGAGACCTATGAAAATTTGCAAAACCAGATAAAGCAGAAAAGAGAAGAGCAGGAAGAATATATCAAGCTCATTCTTGAGAAGATAAAGGAAAGAACACAAGAGATCAACATAAATGCACATCTTGACGGAAGGCCCAAACACCTGTACAGCATTCACAAGAAAATGGTACGTCAAGGGAAAACCCTGGATCAGATATATGACCTAATAGCTGTCAGGGTGATTGTTGATACAGTAAAGGAATGCTACATGGTGTTGGGAATAATACATGAGCTGTTCAAGCCAATGCCTGGCAGGTTCAAAGACTACATTGCAATGCCCAAACCCAACATGTATCAGTCACTGCATACAACCCTCATCGGTCCTGACGGACTTCCTTTCGAGGCGCAGATAAGGACTTGGGAGATGCACAAGGTGGCAGAGATTGGAATTGCCGCCCATTGGAAGTACAAGGGCGGAAAAAGCGATCCTGAGTTTGAGAACAAGATTGAATGGATAAGAAACCTTCTCAGTTTGCAGAACGATACAAGGGATCCGAGCGACTTTGTGGAAACCTTCAAGATGGACCTTTTCACAGATGAGGTCTATGTGTTTACGCCAAAAGGTGATGTAATAAGTTTGCCTGCAGGTTCCACCCCTATAGACTTTGCTTATGCCATTCACAGCGCCATTGGAAACAGAATGATTGGCGCAAAAGTCAACAGTGAAATAAAGCCTTTGACATACAAACTGAAAACCGGTGAAATTGTCGAGATAATAACCACCAAGGATCCAAACCACGGTCCATCAAGGGATTGGCTGAACATAGTAAAGAGTTCAGAAGCGAAAAGCAAGATTCGACAATGGTTCAAGAAGGAAAGAAGAGAAGAGAATATTGAGCGCGGCAAGTCAATGATAGAAAAAGAGCTCAAAAAACAGGGGTACACCCATGCCCAGCTCTTTAAAACCGAGTGGCTTGAAGCTTTGTTGAAAAGATACAATATGAACACTCTTGATGACTTGTACAATGTCATTGGATTTGGTGAAATGAGTGCCCAAAAGGTCGTGTCAAGACTCAGGGACGAGTATCTGAAGACGGTAACCGACAAGGAAGAACTTGCAAAGCAGGAGGCAAAGAAGGAATCCAAAAAGGAAGAGCCAATAAGGTATTCTGAAAATGGCATAATTGTCAAGGGTATAGAAAACTGCCTTGTAAGGCTTGCAAGATGCTGCAACCCTGTGCCTGGAGACTCCATAGTGGGATACGTAACCCGAGGCAGGGGAGTCAGTGTGCACAGATCGGACTGCCCGAATGTTGTAACCCTTGCGGAGATGGAAAGCAGGCTGATAGATGTCAGGTGGGCTGACAAGGGCAAGAACAGCTATGTGGCAGAGATTGAAATTACAGCGGTTGACAGGAGTAAACTGCTCCTTGAAATTGCCAACATCATTGCGGAAGCCCAGCTGAATATGAAGGCGATAAATGCAAGAGCCACCAAGGATTATTATGACGTTATTGATATTATGATTGAGATTTCAGACAGAAACCAGCTTGAAAAGCTGATAAAAAGGCTTAAGAGCGTGGAAAATGTATTAAGTGTAAGCAGGACGGTGAAGTAGTTGAGAGCGGTAGTGCAAAGAGTCACATCCTCCAGCGTGTCAGTTGACGGAGAAGTGGTTGGAAAGATTGGAAAGGGACTGAATGTGCTGGTAGGTGTGGGCGAAGGCGATACGGAAGCTGATTGTGAATACATGGCCAACAAGATAACAAGCCTTAGAATATTTGACAACGAAGAAGGGAAAATGAATCTTTCCCTTCTTGATTTAATGGACAAGAATATTGACGTTGGAATGCTTATTATCTCCCAGTTTACTCTGTACGGAGACTGCAGGAAAGGTAAAAGGCCGTCATATACAAGGGCGGAAGAGCCCAAAAGGGCAAATTATCTGCATGAGTATTTTGTCAAGCTATGCAAAGACAAAGGAATTCATGTGGAGACAGGCATATTCCAGGCAAACATGCAGGTTGAGATCCATAATGACGGACCCGTCACACTGCTATTAGACAGCAGGAAAGAATTCTAACGGAGGTAACAATGACAAGAGTAGAAGGACCATTTACGTATAGAAGACTTGGAAATGGTGTGTTTTCATCAAACACATATATTGTGTGGGATGACACCAAAACATGTGCCGTTATAGATCCAGGCAATGATGCAAAGAAGATTGCAAAGGAAGTTGAAAAATACGGACTGAATGTAAAGTACATTATTCTTACCCACAGTCATTACGACCATATTTTCTATCTCGAGGAACTAAAGAACATGTTCCCCGGGAGTGTTGTTATATGTCATGAAATGGAGAACGAGAACCTTCCAAACCCGTACAAAAACGGTTCTCTTTTGTTTGGTTCTGCAAAAACCTTTCAAAAGGCGGACAAGACTGTCACAGATGGAGAAGTTTTAACTCTGGGAAAAGAGGAGCTTAAGATAATCCACACTCCGGGTCATACCGAAGGAGGCATCTGCATACAGGCAGGAAAGCTGCTTTTTACCGGAGATACATTGTTTTACAGGAGCATAGGAAGAACCGACCTGGGTGATGGAAACGATGAAAAAATGGCCGGGTCCCTTCAAAAACTTGCTGAGATGGACCCTTCCTTGATTGTTTTGCCAGGGCATGGAACTTTCAGCACCATAGGGGATGAAAAGAAGTTCAATCCATACATTGGAGGATTAAGTTGAAAATAACTGTTGAGCATCAAAATGACAATTTGCCATATCATATTTTTGAAGCAATCCAGATTTTCTTTGGAATAAAGGATGATTTTGTCTTTATACCCAACCGTGACTCCTTGAGAATCACGGTAAACGACGGTAAAGACGGAGTTTTTTATATAGACGACACAGATAAAAAGCAGTCAAAGAGAGACGTATATGTCTTTTTGTCCAAAGTGCTAAATTATAAATCCCCTTGGGGCTGCATGACAGGCATAAGGCCAGTAAAAGTTGCAAACGGTCTTTATGAAAGCAATCATACAGATGAAGAGATCAGGAAGCGTTTTAAAGAGTTCTACCTGATTCGGGATGACAAGATAGAACTTGTAATAAATACAGCGAATGTGCAAAAAAGGTTTCTTCAGGAGCAGAAAAGAAACAAAAACCACATTGGGTTTTACTCGGGGATTCCTTTTTGCCCTACAAGATGCCTGTACTGCTCATTTACATCAAACCCCATAGGCAGATACAAAAAGGTTGTTGGCAAGTATCTTGATGTTCTGGAAGAGGAAATAAAGGGGACTGCCCAACTTATTAAAGAGAAGAACCTTGTTATACGCACCCTTTATCTTGGAGGAGGGACTCCTACTTCACTCAACGAAGAACAGTTTGAAAGATACCTTTCAATGCTTACTGACAATCTGGACCTAGGATGTGTTTCTGAGTTTTCCCTTGAAGCGGGCAGACCAGACTCAATAACCCTTGAAAAACTGCGAATTGCCAGGAAGCATGGTGTAAACAGAATAAGTATCAATCCTCAAACCATGAACAACAAAACCTTGAAACTTATTGGCAGGATGCATACAAAAGAACAGATAATTGAAGCTTTTCACAATGCACGCGATACAGGTTTTGAGAATATAAATATGGATATAATTGCAGGGCTTCCGGACGAGACAGTTGACATGTTTGAAAACACACTGGAGGAAATAGAAAAGCTTGACCCGGACAGTCTGACCGTGCACACCCTCAGTATAAAAAGGGCTGCAAATCTTAAGGAGGATGCAGAAAAGCAAAAACTGCTCAATGCGGACATGGTGGGCACAATGATAGATAAAGCGGAAAACTTTGCTTCAGGTTTGAACATGCACCCGTATTACATGTACAGGCAGAAGAATATCCTTGGCAATCACGAGAACGTGGCCTACTGCAAAAAGGGATGTGAAAGCCCCTACAACATACATATCATGGAAGAGGATCAGACCATAATGGCGGTAGGTGCCGGTGCGGTCACAAAGGTTGTATATGACAACGGGCGTATTGAGCGGGCTTTCAATATGAAAAGTGTGGAAGATTACATTGCAAGAAAAGAAATCGGAATAGAAAGAAAGAGGGCACTTCTTATGTTATAGAAGTACCGCTCCGTTGATTACAAGCTTAAATTCAAGACCAAGATACTCTGCCGCTCTTCGGCATAAGAGCATTCTGTTTATAAATATCTCAAAGTATTCCATGACCGAACACTGGGACGTATCAATGTTAAGCTTCAGTGTTACGGTCTTTTCATTTGTATCCATAATCAGGTCGGATTCGTAAACTGCGTGGTTAACCCTGTCGTGAATGTCAAAGTCCACTGTATTTTCCCTTGCCCTAACTCTTGTTCTTCTAACATCGCTTTTGTCTGCCAGTATTAGAGCTGCTGCAACTGCATTCACCGGTGTGGCTGAATTCTCGTCATGGTTGCCTATTGCGGAAACAATGACGGAAGCATCTTCCGGATCCATGCCCATTTCACCAAGAATTCTAAAGGCCATCAATGCTCCGCTGTGGGCATGATTGTGTCTGTTTACCACATTGCCAATATCATGCATGTACCCTGCTATTTTTGCAAGTTCCACAGTTCTTTCATCGTAACCAAGACGAGCCAGTATTTCAGCTGCATTGACAGCGGTCTTGGTAACATGGGCAAAGGAGTGCTCCGTATAGCCCATGGCATCCATTACCTTGTCCGCATACTTTATATACGTCTTTACTTCATTATTGTTTCTGATATCTTCAAAAGATATTTTTTTGTATTCCATACATCATCCCTATTTCAATTTTTTAGCTTTTGACAGCTCTTTTGCTTTTTCAAAATCCTTCAATATTTCCTCGCCGGGCTTTTCTGTAAACTGTGACACTACAAATATGAATATGCAGGAAATTATAAATGACGGGAGGAGTTCATATACGGCAAAGACTCCACCGAGCTTGCTTATGCCAAGCTTCCAGATGAATACTGAAAGACCTCCTGAAAGCATTCCTGCAATCGCGCCGTGGTATGTTGTTCTCTTGTAGAATAGTGAGAACAAAAGAAGCGGACCAAAGGTTGCTCCAAAACCAGCCCAGGCAAAGGATACAATTTCAAAGATTATGCTTTCTTCATCTAATGCAATGAGAACACCTATTATCGTAATAACAACCAGTGTTATTCTCGTTGCAAAGAGCACTTTCTTGTCATCCGCATCCTTCTTTATTGTACCCTGATAAATATTTTTTGCAACAGCTGATGCTGCTATGAGCAGATAGGAGTCTGAGGAACTTATTGTTGCTGCAAGAATCCCTGCCATGACAATACCTGCTGCAAGTGGAGGAAGAAGTTTTTGTGAAATCAAGATGAATATACTTTCTGCTTCATTTGCTGACAAAAGATCAGTTGGATATATGTTTCTGCCTACAAGGCCAATAAATACAGCTGCGGCAAGAGATATCATCACCCATACTGCTGCAATTCTTCTGGACTTTTTGAGTTCTTTCGGATCCCTTATGGCCATGAATCTAAGAAGAACTTGAGGAACTCCAAAGTATCCAAGACNNAGACCCCATGCCATGGTTGAAACGATTGTAATCCAGCCAAATCTCTGAGCCTCGCCAAAGATGGGAGCACTGTCCTTTACAACCTGAACCCCATTTTCAACTGTCGGTGAAGCTGAAAAAAAGAAATCAAGGAAACCTGGAATATTCTTCACATTCTCAAATATGTTGGAAATTCCGCCTGCTGCATGCGTTCCGAGTGCAAAAACTGTAACAAGGGCAAAGATCATCACTATTGCCTGCAGCAAGTCTGATACGCTTTCAGCAAGGAATCCGCCAAGAAAGGTGTAGCCCAGGACAAAAACAGCACCAAGAACCACCATGCTGATGTAAGGCAGTCCAAAAAGACTGGAGAAGAGC
>LSQX01219997.1_pt1 | contig 30908 bp, 32 predicted proteins | sample 654561 | NCBI WGS metagenome assembly LSQX01 (sample SAMN04489861, study PRJNA283612) | anaerobic digester metagenome | isolation source: 4 biogas reactors fed with cattle manure at either 37C or 55C with and... | place: Denmark: Kongens Lyngby | collected 2014 | reverse complement strand
TAAACAAAGAACGTCGTGGTGATTACTTGGGTGGTACAGTTCAGGTAATCCTTCAAATAACCGATAACATTAAAGAGCGTGTACTTCGCGCAGGCGAAGGCTACGATGTCGCAATCGTAGAAATTGGCGGTACAGTAGGTGACATTGAATCTCTCCCATTCATGGAATCTGTACGTCAACTTATGGTAGAATTAGGTCATAAGCGCACTATGCTAATGCACTTGACATTATTGCCATATATCAAATCTGCTGCAGAGTTGAAAACCAAGCCAACTCAGCACTCTGTTAAAGAATTATTGTCTATTGGTATTCAACCAGACATTCTGATCTGTCGTACAGAACACGATGTCGATGCTGACACGACCCGTAAAATAGCACTGTTCACGAATGTGGAAGCACGTGCGGTAGTGGTGTGTAAAGATGCCAAAACCATTTACCAAATTCCACGTACTTTCTATGAGCAAGACGTTGATGATTTAATTTGCGAGCGTTTTGGTTTCAATGATCTTCCAGAAGCAGATTTATCTGATTGGGACAACGTAGTTGAAGCATTATTGAACCCAGAGTACAGCGTTCGTGTGGCTATGGTGGGTAAATATGTTGAACTGCCAGATGCTTACAAATCTGTAAACGAAGCATTGCTGCATGCAGGTATTCAAAACCGTGTCAAAGTTGAAATTGACTACGTTAATGCTGAAGAACTAGAAAGCCAAGATGTGCGCACTGTACTGAAAGATGCAGATGCGATTTTAGTACCAGGCGGCTTTGGTGAGCGTGGTACTGAAGGTAAAATGCAGGCCATTCAGTATGCACGTGAAAACGGTGTACCTTTCTTGGGTATCTGTTTAGGTATGCAGTTGGCTGTGATTGAATATGCACGTAACGTGGCTGGTATTACCGATGCAAGCTCAACAGAATTTAACCNNCCAAGTCACCACTCATTGGTTTGATTACTGAATGGTTAGATGAGCGCGGCGAAGTGCAACAGCGTTCTGTTGATTCTGATTTGGGCGGCACAATGCGTTTAGGTGCACAAAAATCTGAATTGGTAGAAGGCACAAAAACTGCACAAGTGTACGGTTCTAACGAAATTGTTGAGCGTCACCGTCACCGTTATGAGATGAATAACCGTTATATTCCAGTGCTTGAAGAAGCAGGTCTAAAAATTTCGGGTTATTCACCAATTCAGCACTTGGTTGAAACTGTGGAAATTCCGCAACACCCATGGTTTATTGCGGTACAATTCCACCCGGAATTTACCAGTTCGCCACGTGATGGACACCCATTGTTTGCAGGCTTTATTGGTGCAGCGAAGCAACAGCATCAAAAGAACAAATAAGATGGCTTTAGGAATAGACTAGGAAGTTTAAATGTCACTATTAAAACCACAGGAAATTGTCCGTTTAGGTGATATACAAATGGCGAACCATTTGCCATTTGTATTGTTTGGCGGCATGAATGTCCTTGAGTCCAAAGACCTTGCTTTTGAAATTGCTGAAACCTATGTGGATATTTGCAAACGCTTAGATATCCCGTATGTGTTCAAAGCCAGTTTTGATAAAGCCAACCGCTCAAGCCTGAACTCGTTTCGTGGCCCAGGCTTGGAAAAAGGCATTGAATGGCTGGCTGACATTAAAAAGCATTTTAATGTGCCAATTATCACCGATGTGCATGAGCCATATCAGGCTGCACCTGTGGCAGAAGTAGCTGACATTATTCAACTTCCTGCATTTTTAAGTCGCCAGACCGATTTGGTTGAAGCGATGGCGAAAACTCAAGCCATTATCAACATTAAAAAAGCACAATTCCTTGCGCCACACGAAATGCGTCATATTTTGCATAAGTGTTTGGAAGCAGGGAATGACAAACTCATTCTTTGTGAGCGTGGCTCAGCATTTGGTTACAACAACTTGGTTGTAGATATGCTTGGCTTTGACATCATGAAAGAAATGAATGTTCCTGTGTTCTTTGATGTAACCCATGCCTTGCAAACCCCTGGTGGTCGCGCAGATTCAGCAGGTGGTCGCCGTGCACAAATTACCACTTTGGCACGTGCAGGCATGGCAACAGGCTTGGCTGGTTTATTCCTAGAAGCGCATCCTGATCCTGAGCAGGCAAAATGTGATGGACCTTGTGCCTTGCGTCTCTCACAGCTTGAGCCGTTCTTGGCACAGCTCAAAGAATTGGATACCTTGGTTAAAGGTTTCAAAAAGCTAGATACACACTAAGTTAGACGTATATTAAATTATAGACTCATTGATGCGATCAAAAGCATCTTGTTATTAATCAACTGAGGAATTGTTCATGAGCCAAATCGTTGACATTCGTGCACGTGAAATTTTGGACTCTCGTGGTAACCCAACCATCGAAGCAGACGTAATCTTAGCATCTGGCGTAGTTGGCCGTGCATGTGCACCATCAGGTGCTTCAACTGGTTCTCGTGAAGCTCTAGAACTTCGTGATGGCGATCAAGCACGTTACTTGGGTAAAGGTGTTAAAACTGCAGTCAACAACGTGAACACGCTAATCCGTGATGCGTTAGTAGGTAAGTCTGTGTTTGAACAAAAAGACATCGACAACACCATGATCGCGCTTGATGGTACAGAAAACAAAGAAAAACTAGGTGCAAACGCTACACTAGCAGTATCTTTGGCTGCTGCACGTGCTGCTGCAGACGAAAAGAAAATTCCTCTTTTCCAATACATCGCAGATTTACGTGGTCAAACAATTTTGACTATGCCTGTACCAATGATGAATATCTTAAATGGTGGTTCTCATGCAGACAATAACGTAGATATTCAAGAGTTTATGATTGAGCCAGTAGGCTTTACTTCATTCTCTGAAGCATTACGCGCAGGTGCAGAAGTATTCCATTCATTGAAATCTGTATTGAAAAAACAAGGTTTGAATACTGCTGTTGGTGATGAAGGTGGTTTTGCACCTAACTTACGTTCAAACGAAGAAGCAATTACTGTTATTCTTGAAGCAATTGAGAAAACGGGTTACAAAGCAGGTTCTGATATGATGCTTGCGCTTGATTGTGCATCTTCAGAATTCTACAAAAATGGTCAATATATTCTTGCAGGTGAAGGCAATAAAGCATTCTCAAGCAATGAATTCTCTGACTATTTAGCAGGTTTGGTCAACCAATATCCAATTATCTCAATTGAAGATGGTTTAGATGAGTCTGATTGGGAAGGTTGGTCTTACTTGACGTCTATTTTGGGTGACAAGATTCAATTGGTAGGTGACGACCTATTTGTGACCAATCCAAAAATCTTACAACGTGGTATTAATGAGAAAGTTGCTAACTCAATTCTGATTAAATACAACCAGATTGGTACTTTAACTGAAACGCTTGATGCTATTTATCTTGCTAAAGCAAATGGTTATACCACTGTTATTTCACACCGTTCAGGCGAAACTGAAGACTCTACAATTGCAGATCTTGCAGTGGGTACTGCAGCGGGTCAAATCAAAACAGGTTCATTGTGCCGTTCTGACCGTGTAGCAAAATATAACCAATTACTTCGTATTGAAGAATTGACGAAAGCTGCATATCGCGGTAAAGCTGAATTCAAAGGTTTGAACTAAGCGACATCGTGCATGTTAAATGTATTTGACTCCAAAGCGAGTAAAGCATTGTTGGGCCTTGCGATCTTTTTGATCGCAGGGTTTCAATATTTATATTGGTTTGGTGAGGGTGGTTATCAGGACCATGCCGCACTGACAGAAAAAATCCAACAACAAACAGAATTAAATCAAGATCTCAAAGAACGCAATCGTGTACTTGCGGCAGAAGTGTATGACTTAAAAAATGGGGTAGAAGCCATAGAAGAGCATGCCCGTTTAGATTTAGGCTTGATTAAGCCACATGAAACATTTGTGCAAATGAGTACCATCAGCACACAATATAAACCCATTTATATTCAACCCAATTCAACTGTAGATTTACGCACCAATGAATCACAACAACCCGCAGCAACCGCCACAACACCCTAAACTTTGGGCGATTATTCCCGCAGCGGGTTCGGGTAGCCGTTTTTCAAAAACTGAATTAAAACAATATCAAACCATACAAGATCAAACTGTCTTAGAGCATAGTATTGCACGTTTAAATCATTTACCGTTGGCAGGCTATGTTTTGGCCATAGGTCAAGCAGATGATGTAGCACAAAACCTAAATTTGGCCCAAAAAGAAAAAGCACATTTTTGCTTAGGTGGCGCCGAGCGAGTAGACTCTGTACTGAATGCGCTACGTTATTTGGCGGAAATTGCACATGCAGATGACTGGGTCTTAGTGCATGATGCAGCACGTCCTTGTGTTACGACTACTTGTCTAGAGCAGCTGTATAAGACTGCACAAGACACAGATCAAAGTGCAATTTTAGCTATTCCTGTGCGAGATACCTTAAAGCACGTTGCACATGCACCTCAAATTGAAAAAACAGTCAGCCGTGACCATCTCTGGCAGGCGCAAACCCCTCAAATTGCAAAACTAAGTGTGCTCAAAACCGCAATCGAATCTGCTTTGGAGCAGAAACATACTATTACGGATGAAGCCAGTGCTTTAGAAGCTATGGGGTATGCAGTCAATGTCGTACAGGGGCGTTCTGATAATATTAAAATCACCTATCCTGATGACTTGGAACTTGCACGTTTAATTTTATCTGCACAACAACAAGCCCTGTAAAACCACAAGATAAAGTGGAAATTTCAGCGATTATAGTTTAATGATTCACTCTGTGCAGCTTTGCTTCTATAATTGTCCGTTCTGTCTATTTAAAACCTTTGAGCCGTATGAATCCATCGCAGCAGTATCGTTTTTTACGTCACTCATTACGTGATGGTAGAAGCATTAAAAATGATTCCTCACGTTGGACTAAACTACATTTAGATCCGTGGTTGCTATGCTTTTTAATTCTAAATGCGATTCTAGGTTTAATGGTGGTGTATAGTGCCACAGCACAAGACATGGGGATGGTTTTACGCCAAGCCACTAGTTTTGGGATTGGTTTTGTGGCCATGATCATTCTTGCGCAAATTCCACCGAAAGTGTATCAGGCAGCTAGTCCATATTTTTATATATTTGCAGTAGTCATGCTGGGACTAGTTCTGCTCATTGGTGAAACCCGTATGGGCGCAAAACGCTGGATCAGCTTACCCGGAATTGGCAGCATGCAACCCAGTGAGTTTATGAAATTTGCTATGCCGTTAATGATGGCGTGGTATTTTTCTCGTCGTGCTTTTCCGCCTAAATTTATTCATATCATTGTTGCCTTAGTGTTGATGATGATTCCTTTTGTCCTTGTTGCCTTACAACCTGACTTGAATATTGGCCTGATTATTCCAGGTGTATTTGCCTTATTTTTAAGTGGGATGTCGTGGCGTTTGATTCTAGGTGCAATTGGGGCTTTGGCTGTTGCTGCACCTTTGCTTTGGATGTTCTTTTTACAGGAATATCAAAAGAAAAGAGTCTTGACCTTGTTTGACCCTGAATCTGATGCCTTGGGTGCAGGCTGGAATATTATTCAGTCAAAAATTGCAATTGGCTCAGGTGGTTTTACAGGCAAGGGCTATTTGGAAGGAACCCAGTCACACTTGGGTTACTTACCTGAACATCATACTGACTTTATTATGTCGACCTATGCCGAAGAATTTGGATTTATAGGTGTATTTTTACTGTTCAGTTTGTTTGCTGCCATTATTTTACGCTGCTTAATGATAGGGATGAACTGTTTCCATAATTTTGGCCGTTTGTATGCAGGTACAGTTGGGCTGACTTTCTTTTTCTTTGTGTTTTTAAACTCTGGGATGGTGAGTGGTATTTTACCTGTTACGGGTGACCCATTGCCGCTGATGAGCTATGGTGGTACAGCTGTGATTTCCATGCTTGCCAGTATGGGCATTGTGATGTCAATTCATACCCATCGTTGATATTGAACTAAATTAAGGTGGAGTGGATATAGTTCTTCATCATCTTATAAACTACTGAAATAGCCGAAGCTTAACAGACGTTCTCTATAAAATTTAAGCAGATCAGTGGCACACCGAGTACATCATGACCCAGTTAATTTTTATTGCACTGTTCCCCTTAATTGCTTTAATTGCAATGGGCTATGCATTGAAGCGTATTCACGTACTGGATGAACCATTCTGGAAAGGTGCTGAGAAATTAAATTATTATATTTTATTTCCAAGCATGCTGTTTTTAAACCTTGCCACAGCACACATTGAAGCGAAATCAATCGCACAAATTATGTTTGTGGTGGGTATCGTGGTCACATTGGCAAGTTCTCTGTTGTACGCTTTACGGCATTATTTTAAGACACCTACGGCACGCTTTGGGGTGTATATGCAAAGCATGGTTCGCTTCAATACCTATATTGGTTTAGCATTAGTCGTAGCTTTGTTTCAAGCACAGGGCATGGCACTGTTTGCAATTATTCTGGTATTTTGCATTCCATTGGTCAATGTGCTATCGGTACTTGCTTTGAGTGATACCAAGACTTTGCAGCCACAGCAAATTTTATATGCACTGATGAAAAACCCACTGATTTTAGGCTGTATAGTCGGTGGTTTGTTTAACATATCAGGGCTGAGTTTGTGGATCGGCGCAGAGCATTTAATTCGGCAGATTGCTTTATGTAGTTTACCATTAGGGCTGATGTGTGTAGGGGCAGCACTACAGTTTAATGGTTTACAGCGAGACTTAATGCCTTTGGGATTAAATGTCGTTGGTCGCTTGCTCTTTATGCCTGCTTTGGCATGGCTTGTTTGTTGGGGTTTGAAACTACCAGTTTTAGAAACACAAATACTGGTCTTGTTTTTTGCTTTACCGACAGCATCTGCCGCTTATGTTCTAACACAGGTTTTAGGTGGCGATAGTCGGATGATGGCAACGGTCATTAGCCTACAAACAGTGTGTGCAGCTTTAAGCTTACCATTCGTGTTGTGGTGGTTAATCTGAAGATTGATAAGGCTTAAACAGACTTAATCATATAAACGGTATATCCCCGCAAAGCGCTCACAGCCTTTTTGGCGAGTTTGTATTTTTAATATCGCTTTAGAATAGTCAAATTGATAGCTGCAATCATGTTCATTGTCAGTAATTTCTGTTTTTTGTTCAGGTGTGGTGTAGGCTAAAAAAGCAATACTTTGCGATTCGAGTCGATTGTTCGGATTGCGATAAGCAAGTCCTTCAATTTTAATGCTATTTTTACTGAGTTGATGAATCTGTAAATGCACAGGCTGTGCAGCAAATTTACCATTTTCATATTTTAAATAATGCTGGGTCATGCTCTGATTCATAGAGGTAAAAAAATTCAGTTGATCGATACGTACATCAAACTGTTGGGTATAACAATTTAAACTTTTACATTGCTGTAGGCGTTGCATCCACAACTGTTGAGTGTCTTCTATAAGGCGAATTGGCGCATCACTCATCAAATATGCAGTTAAATGTTGATCATTTAATTTTTCACGTAATTCTGAAAAATCATCATTGCACACTTTGCTGAGCTTTGTTTGGGCAGCAGTAGAACAATCAATCCCTTGAGCATAAGAGAAAGATGAATATAAACAGCCAAATAGCAGCAGTGTGCCTAAGTTTTTGATAAGATAAATTTCAGATTTCAACAGCATGATCGCTTATACTTTCACTATGTTGCGCTAGTCTAACTATAGCGAAATCGAAAGTATGAATACAAGATTTCAATGATTTATTTCTACAGGAGTTGAACATGGTTGCACATATTCGAATTGGACAAGGATTAGATGTTCATGCCTTTGAAGCAGGGGATTTTGTGACGCTTGCAGGTGTTCAAATTCCGCATACACAAGGTTTAAAAGCACATTCAGATGGTGATGTGGTGTTGCATGCGCTGTGTGATGCGCTGTTAGGTGCATTGGCCTTAGGAGATATTGGTCAGCACTTTCCAGATACAGACCCGAATTATAAAGGTGCAGATAGCCGAGAGCTGCTTAAACATGTGTACCAACTGATTTTAGACCGTGGTTATAAACTGAATAATGCCGATATTACGGTGGCTTGTGAGCGTCCAAAACTTGCTACGCACACTTTGGAAATGCGCCAAAGTATTGCCGATGTGTTGGATGTGGAAGTAACACAAATTAGTATTAAAGCCACAACTACCGAAAAACTCGGTTTTACTGGACGTCAGGAAGGTATTTTAGCAACTGCAACAGTGCTAATTTCACATACTAAATAAAAATGAAGATATCTGCTGAGGCGAATCAAGTTTCAGCAGATTCTAAAGCCTGCTGTAAGTCTTGAGTGGCTTTACGACCTTGAAGCTGTAAAGATACTGCGTGAATTAAACCTGTCCACGTTTCATTGGGTTTCCAAATGTCATGTAAGAAGTCTTGTGCTGTGGCAATATCCATATCCATAAAATATTGGCGATATACATACATCAAACTACTGGCGTGATTATTGTTACTACAGTGAACCCAGACCATTTGGCTTTCCAGTAAATGATCCAGTAAATCTAAAAACAATAAGCACTGATCTGAAGATGGTGTTTCCAGTGAAATTGGCAACTGAATATAGTTGAGTCCAATATCTAGACAAATTTTATCCTCATGGGGAAGGGTGTGTTCGGCATCACTTTCAGCCAAATTAATTACTGTGCCAATGCCGTACTCTTTAATCAGTTTTAATTCGTCTGCGGTAAGTTGACCTGAAGTAAACAGGCGTTCATGAACAAACTGGAATTTTTTAATTTGGCTAAGTTGAGTTTCAAGTTCATTCATGGCGAGTCATTTCCTATGCAACAAATAGAAACGCCATCATGAAGATGGCGTTTTTTAAATCTTAACGATTTGCTAAAACGTCTTTTAATGCTTCATGCATTTCAAGTAATGCTTTTTCTGTGGTTTCCCAGTCGATACAACCATCAGTCACAGATTTACCATACTCTAAATCGCATAAGTTTGCAGGAATATCTTGACGACCACCTTTGAGGTGACTTTCTACCATAATGCCTACAATAGACTTATTACCATCAACAATTTGCTCGGTAATATTTTTTAATACCAGCGGTTGTAAGAATGGGTCTTTGTTGGAGTTGGCATGACTGGTGTCAATCATGATTTTGGTGCTAACTTTGGCTTTAGTTAAAGCATTTTCAGCTTCTGCAACAGAGCCAGCATCGTAGTTAGGTTTGCCATTGCCACCTCGTAAAACCACATGCGCATATGGGTTGCCGCTGGTACGAATTACAGAAACTTGACCTTGATCATTCAGACCTAAGAAGCTGTGACCATGTTTTACCGATTGCATAGCGTTAGTTGCAACTGTTAAACCACCGTCTGTACCATTTTTAAAACCAACCGGTGATGAAAGACCTGAAGACATTTCACGGTGTGTTTGACTTTCAGTGGTACGTGCACCAATTGCAGACCAAGAAATTAAATCTTGATAATACTGTGGTGAGTTTGGATCAAGTGCTTCGGTTGCACATGGTAAGCCTTTTTCATTTAGCTCAAGTAAAAGTTTACGACCAAGACGTAAGCCTTTTTCAATATTGAAAGAGTCATTCATGTCTGGATCGTTAATTAAGCCTTTCCAGCCCACAGTAGTACGTGGTTTTTCAAAATAGACACGCATGACAATGTAAAGAGAGTCTTTTACTTTTTCGCTTAAAACTTTCAAACGATCTGCATATTCGTGTGCAGCAACAGGATCGTGAATAGAACATGGGCCAATGACCACAAATAGACGCTTGTCTTTACCATCTAAAATATTGCGGATAGTTTCACGACCATGAAGAACGGTTTGATAAGCAGTTTCAGTCAAAGGTAACTCAGTTTTTAATTCTGCAGGAGTCACGAGTGGCTGAAAACTTTTAATATTCACGTTATCGATGTCTGATTGTGTAAGAGGATTAGACTGTAAAGTATTCATTGCCGTCACTGGTTTGATCATACAAAAGATTGTTTAATAGTCTGAATATAACATGAATTTCACTGTATTTTGTTATAAAAAGATGAATACTTCTTTAAAAAATAAGTGATGAATCGGGCAGATAAATTAAACTGCCCATTTTAGTAAAAGCATATTCAAACTTAGTTTGTTAATTATTGCTTGGATTGTGCTTCAGAAATCACAGCTGCTGTTTCAGGTGTACTTACAGGCTTAGATTTGACAGGATTGACCATAAAGTTAATCCCAATCACAAATAGGGTAATTCCTAAAACTTTACGAATAACTTTTTCAGGTAAACGGGAACTGAGCAAAGTACCAACCACAATGGCTGGAATTGAACCGACCAGCAACCAAATCAATAAATTGAAATCGACATTGCCTGAACTCATGTGTCCTAGGCCTGCAACTAAGGTTAGCAGTACTGCATGCACGACATCTGAGCCGATAATACGAATCATTGGTAGGTTTGGAAACATCAACACCAAAGCCATAATGCCAAAAGCACCAGCACCGACTGAGGAAAGTGTGACAAATACCCCAAGTACAATGCCCATAATCACAATCAGTGCGCGCTTATCTGCAGCCTGAAGTTTGACTTTTTCTAAATCCTGAGTCATGTCAGGTAATTCTTGTTTTCTGTATTTATTAAAAAAAGTTTCGATTTGGCTACGGAATACTATTGAGATGCCTGTTAAAGTCAACATAAAGCCAAGAACAACGGTCAGCACCATTTTATAATGAGTAGATTGGCTTAAGTAATTTTCCAATACCCAATGTGTGGCAAAAGATGCTGGAATACTGCCTACAGCAAGCCAAATTACAATAGGCCAGACGATATTCATTTTTTTTGCATGCACCAAAGAACCACAAAATTTTGAAATCGCGGCATAAAGTAGGTCTGTCCCAATGGCAATGTGCGGTTCAATTTTAAACAGGCTGATCAGAATAGGAGTCATGAGTGAACCACCTCCAACGCCAGTGACACCAACGCAGAAGCCAACCAATACACCCGCTAAAATAAACTCAATAGGACCAACCATGAAAAGCTGCCGAACATAAAAAAACGTGGATATAGTATGACTTTTGCAAATAAGCTGTTGTCTTGATTAATGATTTACTTATTCTTAAAACAGATATAGTGAATTTGGCTGTTTCAGGAAAATAGTCATCTAAAATTTCTATTTCTTACAAAATACAGTGGCTATGCTAAAATGCCCTAAGTGATATAAATTAAAATTTAGAGGAAAAACCTTTGCAAAATCGGAAACTTAAAATTGGTATCGTTGTGGGAGAAGTATCGGGAGATACTTTGGGTGCACAACTTATGCGACGTTTTCGTGAGCAAGGCATTGATGCAGAGTTTGAAGGCATTGGTGGGCCTCAAATGATTGCAGAAGGCTTTAAAAGCTATTATCCGATGGATATTTTATCGGTGATGGGCATAGTTGAAGTACTCAAAGACCTAAAAAAACTATTTGCGGTGCGCGATGGTCTAGTCGAACAATGGAGTAACAACCCAGTCGATGTTTTTGTAGGTGTCGATGCCCCCGATTTTAATTTACGTCTTTCTAAAAGTTTAAAACAAAAAAACCTACCCATTAAAACGGTACAATACGTTAGTCCTTCGGTGTGGGCATGGCGTCAAGGTCGGGTACATGGCATAAAAGCCAGTATAGATTTGGTGTTGTGTCTATTTCCATTTGAAAAAGCCTTTTTTAAAAAATGGAATGTGCCTGCTGCTTTTGTTGGGCATCCACTTGCGAGCCAGTTAAGTCTAGATAATCCAATTACAGCAGCGAAGCAGGAATTGGGTTTAGATGACACTCAGGCACATATTGCCTTATTGCCAGGTAGTAGACGTGGTGAAATTGAACGTTTAGGACCTTTGGTGTTAGATGCAGCTCAAATTTTAAGCCAAAAACATCCACAGTATATTTTTTTGATTCCTGCCATTAATGACGCACGCAAACAACAAATTGAAAATCTGTTGCAGTCTTATCCGCTAGTATTACAAGCCAAAATCAAGATTATGGAAAATCGTGGTACGGAGTCAAAAATTGGACGTCAGGTCATGAATGCATCCAATATTATTGCACTGGCTTCGGGAACGGCGACTTTGGAAGCGATGTTGCTGCACCGTCCTATGGTGACTTTTTATAAGCTCAACCGTATTACCTACTGGATTGCAAAATTGTTGGTCCAAATTCCGTATTATTCATTACCGAATATTATTGCAGGTAAAAAGGTCATTCAGGAATTAATTCAGGATGATGCAACGCCTGAACGCTTGGCTTCTGAAATTGAAAAGCTAATGAATATTGAAGCTGCACAGATTCAAGCCATGCAGCACATAACCATGCATAAACAATTGCTGTCAGACAATAGCGAAGACCCAGCCCAAGCAATTTTGGCAATTTTGGATCACTAAGTTATTCGCATAATTATTTATAGAGTGGTTTGAAATTGCTGTCGATATTGGCTAGGCGTCAGTTCAAACTGCTTTTTAAATGTCTGGCTAAATGCGGTTTCTGAAGAATAACCCACACGATGTGCTATTTGTTGTATCGACAGTTGGCCTTGCTGCAAATAATTTGATGCCAAACGCAGACGATGTTGTTGTAAGTAGGCCAAAGGTGGCTCGCCAATTAACTGATTAAATAAGTTGGCAAATTTAGAGCGAGACATGCAGCATTGTTCTGCTAGGCTTTCCACAGTCCAAGCCTGTTCGGGTTGGCCGTGAATAGCCGCTAAGGCATTGGAAAGCTCGGGATGTGCCAAAGCACCAAGCCAGTTATTGGAGTCATCTAACTGGGCAATATAATCCCGCACACATTCTATAAGTAAAATACTCACCAAGTGATCGAGTATTTTGTCACGGCCAGGTCGGATTTGATGACTTTCTACTGCTAAAAACTGTAAGCCAATTTGCAACCATTCAGGTGCTGTGCTGCACATAATATGTGGAATATGTAGATATTCGGGGAGGGCATTTAAAAGGGGTTTTGCCATCGTGGTATCCATGTGGCACTGGATTACCAATATAAACGCATCTTCAGCTTGTTCATGATGAACCGTTCCGAACTGAACAGACTGCTGTGATTTAAGTTGAAATAAGTCTGAAATATCAAAATGTTCAGTCCAGTGTGTCTTGGCTTGCGCACATGCATAATGACTGCAACCCGAAGGAATCAAAACAATATCGCCAGCATCTACTTGCAGTTGAGTTTTTTCAGACAAGTGCACATGCAGTGTTCCTTGTAGCACCACATAAGCCAGCATGGCTCCCTGATCATGATATTTTAATGACCAATTTCCATGCGGATTCAAATAGATATACGCAGACTGGTGTAAATGTATATCTTCAAAAATTTTACTTAAAGCATCCATATTTTAAGCATAAACATACGTAAAAATTAAAAAACTGTGATTTCGGGACAATATTGAGCATTTTGCGCCAAAGACTTTTGCATAGTTTTTTTGGACGTCTGCAACTGTTCATTCTTGTATTGATATTCAACTATATAGACAGATGAGCGTAGAAGGAAGCTAAGAAAATGAACGCACCACTTCATTTAATGGAAAAAATGGAACAGGATGTTCCTTATAAAAGCGTTACTCAACTCGATAAGAAGCGTTATTTGTGGTTGATCAGCCCATTTTTACCAGTATTGGGTATGGGAATTTTAGCGGGATACCAATTTGCACCTAAGCCTGCCAAAAAAATATTTGCATTGGGTGGGCCATTATTATTGCATGTCATTATTCCAACCATTGATACCTTAATTGGTCAAGATGCGAATAATCCAAGCAATGAAGATGTAAAGCGACTTGAACAAGACCCGTATTATTCACGTTTGGTGAAAAGTTTTATTCCGTTGCANNGAACATCCTTACGGTCATCATAAACGTGCAGCAACGCCTGAAGACCCTGCATCTTCACGTATGGGTGAAACATTTTATGAGTTTTGGCCACGCACAGTGAAAGGCTCGTTTCAATCTGCCATTCAAATTGAAACTCAGCGTTTAAAGCGTAAGGGCAAACAATTTTGGTCTAAAGAGAATGAGTTGTTACAAGGCTGGGGGATAAGTGCTGCTTTTCATAGTGCATTGCTGGCACGTTTCGGCTCAGGAATTTTACCGTATTTGGCCACACAGGCTTTTTATGGCATCAGTTTATTTGAGCTGATTAATTATATTGAACATTATGGCTTGCTCAGACAAAAAGATGCGCAGGGTAAATATGAACGAACCATGCCTGAACATAGCTGGAACAATAACAACATTGTGACCAATTTATTTCTATATCAATTACAACGTCATTCCGACCATCATGCGTATCCGACCCGGCCATTTCAGGCACTGCGCCATTTTGATGAAGCGCCTGAATTACCAAGTGGATATGCCAGTATGTTGTTGCCTGCACTGATTCCACCACTGTGGTTTAAAATTATGGATCAGCGAGTGTTTGAGCATTATCAGGGCGACTTAAATAAAGCCAATATTCAGCCTAAGCGTCGTGCACGTATTTTTAAGAAATTTGCGGTAATTGATCGTTGGTTGAGCCGTTAAACTTTCTGCTTTAATAGCAAAAATTACATCAATAATATGTGGAGATAAGAAGACGTTACAGGGTAAAAGACAGAAATTTACCAAGATGTTTGCATAAAAATCTGTCTTTTATTGCATAAAGTTATATGTCTGAATGGGTAAAATTATTTCAATTCGCTTGAGCTTTTTCCTAATTCACGTCGGGCAATAATCAGTTGCTGAATCTGTTGCGTGCCTTCAAAAATATCTAAAATTTTGGAGTCACGTGCCCATTTTTCCAATAATTCATCTTCGTTATAGCCTACCGCAGCCGCCAATTCGACACATCTTAAAGTAATGTCATTACAAATTCGGCCTGCTTTGGCTTTGGCAATGGAGGCTTCACGTGAATTAGGCTGTTTATTGTCTGCCATCCATGCGGCTTTGAGCATCAGTAAACGTGCAGCTTCCCATTCTGCTTCCATTTTATAAATTTGTGCAGCGATATGTGAGCACTGTAAATATGGGGTGGCATAGTGTTCATCTAGGTGGTCTTTGAAAATTTTTTGAATACGCTCCAATGCGGCTTTGGCACAACCCACAGCCATGGCTGCAACCAAAGGGCGGGTATTGTCAAAAGTTTCCATTACCCCTGCAAAACCTTTCGCAACATCAATTTCTGCATTACCCAAAAGATTGCTAGTAGGCACGCGACAATCTTCAAAGCGAATACTGGCGGTGTCTGACGCTTTGATCCCTAATTTATGCTCCAAACGTTCTACCGTCATGCCTGGTGTGCCTTTAGGTACCACAAATGATTTAATCGCAGCACGTCCAAGTTGTTTATCTAAAGTTGCCCAAACCACTACTGCATCTGCACGATCGCCAGAGGTTACAAATATTTTTTCACCATTTAAAATATATGCATCGCCATCTTTGCGGGCTGTGGTTCGTATGGCCGCAGAGTCTGAGCCACAGTTGGGTTCAGTAATGGCCATAGCAGCCCAAACCCCATGAAAGCGTTGCAATTGTTCTTCATTGGCAACCGCTGCAATGGCGGAGTTACCTAAACCTTGGCGTGGCATACTGAGTAATAAACCTGTATCGCCATAACACATTTCTACAATACTGAGGGCTGTAGACATATTTACGCCATTTTTATTGCCTGTAGATGTATCGCCACGTTTATTGACTGCAGCACCTGCATTCATGCCATCTCCCGCTTGGTTCATGCCATCGACTAAGGCAGCGAGCATATCCAGTTCTTTTGGGTAAGCATGTTCAGCTTTATCGTATTTTCTAGAAATAGGGCGCAAGACATTGAGTGCAACTTCATGTGCCTGATCAATCAGCATTTTAAATTTTTTCGGGTTTTGTAAATTCATGCCTGTATTCCTTATATTTTTTGGCTTTATTTTTGATTGAATTCAGCATTAAGCATGTAAACCAGAATGCATAATTGCCGTTGCACGTAAATCACGATACCAGCGTTCTACAGGGTGTTCTTTGGTAAAGCCATGACCACCTAAAATTTGTACGCCATTGGTGGCAATTTGCATGGATTTTTCTGCACATAGCAGTCGGGCTAAATACGCTGCACGATGAAAATTTTGTCCTGATTCTGCAAGACTTGCGGCATTCAGCAACAACATGCGCATAGCTTCAATTTCAATGGCCATGTCGGCAATCATAAATGCCACACTTTGACGATGTGAAATTGGCTCGCCAAATGCAGTGCGTTCATTGGCATAGCCAATGCAATAACTTTTAACTGCTTCACAGCAACCTAAGGCCATGGCGCACCACATTAAATTGCCTAAATCTAAAAAGGCGCTATAGTCAAAATCATCTGTACCTAAGCGTTCTGCAGGGGTTTGATTAAAACTCAAAGTGACTGTTTCAGAGGCTTTTAGCCCCATAGCAGGTGATTCTTTCAGTTTTATGCTTGCATCACGCTGAACGATAAAGACTTCGGGCTTGTTATCAAGCTCGGCACTAACTAAAAATAAATCGGCAGTTTTGGCTAAAATCACCAGCGTTTTTTCACCTGTGATTAGGTACTGTCCATTTTGTAAGGTTGCTTTGGTTTTTAATTGATACGGATTAAAAGCAGCAGTATTTTCCTGCACTGCAAATGTAGCTTGTATTGTCAGCCCGCTAGAGTCTGCTTCAGCAAAGGCTGTTAAATAAAGATTTTGAACCGCTTCTGAACCCCAACGGGTGATGGCATTGATTACACTAAAAGTCGAAAGCAGTCCTGCAGTTAAACTAAAATCGCCTCGCGCCAATTGTTCTGCAATTAAAAGATGACTGACAATATTTTGCTCAGTTGCCACTCCGCCTAAGGCTTCGGGTAGGGCGTAGCTATTTAAGCCTAAATCTGTGCTGTATTGCCAAAGTTGTTGTGGGAATTGCGCATGAAGGTCTGCTTCATAAGCCAAAGGATAGATCACCTCTGTTGCAAATTGCTGCATCGCATCGACCAGCATTTGTTGTTCTTCATTCAGTGATAAATCAAATAAATCTTTCGACTGCTGCTTCAACCGTTGCTGTGGCACGCTTTGGGTACGTTTAAATGTTTTTTGAGTGCTTTCCAGTGTTTTAAATCCTGCTTTTGCAGAATGATAAAGTGACTTTTCGACCCATTTGCGCAATTTGAGTTGATCCAGTCGGTCACTCGATGCCATTTTTGTGAGTAGTGCTAAGCCGAATCCTTGGGCTTTATTGATCATTTGACTCATGATTATGCTGTCCTGCATAGAAAGTGCTTTTTTATGCTGACATGCAGCGTATAAAAAAACTATGTCATTGCTGACATGCAGAATTGTCAAAGATAAACGGTAAAAACTAAACAGCAAGTGGCATTAATTAAATGATATTGCACAATTATTATTCTTTTTGAAAAATATTAATTTCAAAAAAATTGACCTAAATGACAATTAAGCGAAATGCCAGTCTGCCGTTTAGGTCATTTAATCCAGTTAGATGATTCAAGTTGTGATGAATGCAGAAAATTTTTTCACTTAAATAAACTTTTGAATCATCTTGCGTACATTGGTTTTTGCATCAATCACAGTCATAAATGTATAGGCACCAATGAATTTACGGCTAATAAACATAAATTCTTTAGGCGGTACACTAAAGTAACGTGAAGCCATAGACTTAGATGCCTGTTGCATGACTCGGCTATGTAACTGACTTTTTTTCCAGTCATAGCGAGAGTGTTCATCCATTACGCCAGCAGGTAAGTCACGGTTATTGTCTAGGTGACTAAAGGCTTCTGTGGCCAGTAAAAATACTTTGGCCATATCGGGTTTAATACTTTCAGGAATACTGTCAAAAAACTCGTAACCTGTCATAGCATTCACCATCATTTGTGGGTCATGGTAATAACCTGCTTTAATCAGATTACGTGCCACAGTCAGCAAGTGCTGGTCAAATTGACGGATAGCACCGAAGTCCAATAGTACGATTTTATCGTGAATATCTTCACCATTACCCAAACGCACCAAGTAGTTGCCAAAGTTCGGGTCGGTTTGCATTTCGCCCCATTCAAACACTTCACGCACCGCAATTTCTAAAGAAGCTTCGCCCAATAGATTACGGCGTTCTTGTGGCAGGGAAAGCATCACAGGGCTGTTAATTGGCACACCACGTTCAAAAGTCATGCACAGCACTTGATCACTGCAATACTCATCTACAATTTGCGGCACGATATAACGTGGATCATCTTTTAAACGTGCTGCAAAGCGACGAGTGGTGTCTGCTTCAATTTGATAATTCACCTCACGGTGCATCATCTCACGCACTTCATCAAACCACTGATCAAATTCGCGGGTTTGAGGAACCATGCGGGTTAATTTGAGCATGTTTTTGAATAGACTCATGTCTGAGTCTATTGCATCTGCAACGCCTGGGTATTGAATTTTTAGCACCAATTCTAAACCATCAGACTTGCGTGTAGCACGGTGTACTTGCGCTAAAGAGGCTGTGCCTAAGGGTTCGTGATCAATAGTCAGATCATCTAGTTTTGCACCCAATTGTGCTTGTAATTGCTGTTTAATTGCAGGCCATGCCAAAGCAACAGTTTGGTTATTCAGTGTGTTGAGTGCTTGTGTGATTTCTTCAGGTAAAAAGTGTTCGCCATACAGCGCCATCATTTGGCCAATCTTCACGATTGAACCTTTTAATTTTCCAATTTCCGCCACCAAATAGTCGGCTTGCTCTTTCATGGCTTTTTTGCGTTTACGTTCTTTTTCTTCTTCGCTAGAAAACATGGAAGTGGCATTGGAAGCTGCCCAGCGTGTTCCCGCCAGTAAGGATGCTTTTGCGATGGATAAGCGTCGATCCATAGAGGAAGTCTTGAGTTGTTTAAGCTTATCGTTCTGATCTGACATTAAAATCAATCCTTAAATCAGCAATTCGCAGGAAAATTAGATTGTAACGGATATTACCGTGTCTTAACGTATTAAAAAAGTTCAACTTGCTGAACGTCGAGTTTCCTATCAAAAAAAACCTATAAAACGCATGGAAAATAGAATAAAGCATCGAAATGAATTTTTTACATGCGATATTGTACTTTGGTTTCAGCTTTTTTCATTAACAGGGTTTTATTGTCCTGAATGAATTTGAGAATCATGGTTTTGACCGATTCATGTAAAAAACCGTGTGCATAACCTTTTACAATAATCACGCTAGGCAGGCAAAAAAACAGATATTTGGCATCATCCATAGACGCATTTTCAAAAATGCCGTTTTCAATCAGGATTTGCTGAAAAAATTGTTTTTCAATCAATACCGCATCGGAATGGTTGTCATTCCAGTAGCTTTGGCGCATGGCCATTAAATTATTGTGTTTGTAGCTCATAAGGCTGAACGATTCATCTATAAAATGAGTAATTCAATTATTGGGATGTCGTCACATTTTTCAATGATTATTCTGTATATATCATTGACTGGGCAATAAAAGCTGGGCATTGACTATAGGATTTTGAGCCTGAATCTTGTAGCATCAATACAGTAATTTACGTTTCACAAAATTATAAAATATTGAAGAATCACCGCGCTCGCATTAAAAGGCGCTCAGGGGAAAACATGAAAGTTTGGACAGTTACATTAATGGGGGTGTTGGCTTTGGGTACAAGCCAAGTCTGGGCCAATGGTTTTTCACAGGCCTATACACAATGTATGAATAATACTTATGGCAGCATTGATAAATCACAAAAATGTATTCACAAAGAGCAGAAAGCTCAAGTTAAACGATTGAAAAAACATTATAAAGCCTACGTGAAGCGCAGCGCAGGCAATGCTCAAAATATTCAACAACAGCATCAACTTTGGGAAAATCGCGTGAAACAGCGTTGCTATTTATCGGGCAAAACCAATTTTGCAGAAATGCAACGTCGTCAATGTGTATTGGCACAGACAGTAGAACGTGCGGATTATTATCAAGGTCAATTTGTAGGCATTAAATAGCCAAGTCGCAGCTTAAAATAATTGTCTGAAATGCGCTTAAACATTATAAAACCGAGTAAAACAGGGTATTATAAAGCGTTTTAAAATTAGACCTTGGAGCGCCTTAAGTGGATCGACCGACAATTAGCCCTGAACATTTGCAGGAAGCTGCTGAAAACCTAAGCACTATTCGTGATTTTATCCGTTTTGGGGTTACAGCATTACGTCAATACGATGCACATTTAGGTCAAGGTACAGAAGATTATTTTGCAGAAAGCTCTGCATTGGTATTGCAAACCATGTCTTTAGACTGGAATGCAGACCCAGAAATTTTAGATGCCAAACTTTTACCAAGCGAAGTGGCTGAGTTTTTAAGTCTGCTTGAACGACGTATTAACGAAAAAGTACCTACTTCATATTTGTTGAATTTAGCTTATTTCTTTAATAAACCATTTTATGTAGATGAGCGTGTTTTGATTCCACGTTCACCTATTGCAGAACTAATTGAAAATCGTTTTGCGCCATATTGTCTAGATGAAAATGGTCAAATGCGTGAAGCAGATAATAATTTACCTGCTAATTCTGCACCAAAAACACCACAACGTATTTTAGATATGTGTACGGGTTCAGGGTGTATTGCGATTGCATTGGCTTATGCATTTCCAGACTCAGAAGTGGATGCAACCGATATTTCTAAAGAAGCCTTGGAAGTTGCTCAAATCAATACTGAGCATCACAACAAGCAGTATCAGATTGCTTTATTGGAATCGGACTTATTTGCCAAAATTCCAGCAGAAAATCAGTACGATTTAATCGTATCTAACCCACCGTATGTTGATGCCGAAGATATGGCAGATTTACCTGAAGAATTTCACCATGAACCTGAGTTGGCATTGGCAGCAGGGCAAGATGGCTTAGATTTAGTGCGCAAAATGCTGGCGCAGGCTGCAGATTACCTCACTGAAGATGGTCTGATTGTGATTGAGGTGGGCAATTCTGAATGGGCAATGAAGCAAAACTTCAATACGGTCGATTTACATTGGCTTAAATTCCAAAAAGGTGGATCAGGCATTTTTGCACTGACTGCAGCACAATGTCGTCAGTACCGCGATTTATTTATTCAATCTGTTCAAGCATAAGGAGTCGTTGGACATGGCAGGCAATAGTATTGGGCAACTCTTCCGTGTAACGACTTGTGGCGAATCTCATGGCGTAGGGCTTATGGCCATTGTAGATGGCGTGCCACCAGGCATTGAACTGTCTGCTGAAGATTTGCAAAAAGATTTAGACCGCCGTAAACCTGGTACATCTAAATTTGCGACACAACGTAAAGAACCCGATGAAGTAGAAATTATTTCAGGTGTGTTTGAAGGTAAAACTACGGGAACGTCGATTGGTTTATTAATTCGTAATACTGACCAGAAATCTAAAGATTATGGCAACATTGCGCAAACGTTCCGCCCTGGACATGCAGACTATACCTATACCCAAAAGTATGGTTTCCGTGATTATCGTGGTGGTGGTCGCTCTAGTGCGCGTGAAACAGCTATGCGCGTTGCTGCCGGAGCAATTGCCAAAAAATACCTGTTTGAAAAATTTGGTATTGTGATTCGTGGTCATGTAACGCAAATTGGTACAGAAAAAGCTGAAAAACTGGATTGGAATGAAGTAGCCAATAATCCATTCTTCTGTGGTGATGTAGATGCTGTGCCACGTTTTGAAGCTTTAGTAACATCTTTGCGTGAGCAAGGCACAAGCTGCGGTGCGAAGCTTGAAATTGTGGCAGAAAAAGTACCTGTGGGTTGGGGTGAACCTGTTTTTGACCGTTTAGATGCCGATATTGCACATGCCATGATGTCAATCAACGCTGTGAAAGGTGTAGAAATTGGTGATGGTTTTGCCGTGGCAGAACAGTTTGGACATGAAACTCGTGATGAGCTCACAACGGATGGTTTTTTGGCAAACCATGCAGGTGGTATTTTGGGTGGGATTTCAAGCGGGCAGGATATCCGTGTTGCAATAGCCTTAAAACCAACGGCGAGTATTACCACACCAGGTAAAACCATTAACCTAAACCGTGAAGACACAGACGTATTGACTAAAGGTCGCCATGACCCCTGCGTGGGCGTGCGCGCAACACCAATTGCAGAAGCAATGCTTGCGATTGTGTTAATGGATCATTTTATGCGTCATCGTGCACAAAATGCTGATGTGGTTGCACCGTTTGCACCTATTGAACCAAAATAACGGTCTGATCTAAGATTTTATTTTGAGTTTTAAAAAAAGCTAAACCAAATGGTTTAGCTTTTTTTATGCTGAAACATAGCCAGACATTCAATAAATAAAAAGAGCGCATTTTGCGCTCTTTTTAAAGGATGTTCACTTAATTAACTAAAGAACCAAGTGTAATAACCCCAAATCATCAACGGCCATGCCACAAACGGGCTAAAGAGCCATTTCCAAAACCAGAAGCGTGGAATGAAACCAACGCCATGAACAAAGCCACCAGAAATACCAATCATAATAAACATCATGGCGCGGTGGCTGTATTCACCGTTGGCATCCAGCATTGCTGCTGGATGTAGAAGCAGTACAGCTGCGAGCGGGAATGCCAATAAACATGAAATAACCATCGCAATTTTGTTAGGTTTTTGAACTGTTGTTTCAGCGTTCACTGCAGTGTCTGTCATCTATTTATTCCTCGTCAAGGTCTTGATGAGATTCAATATACAGGGCACTCAAGACACCTGCAAAGCATGCCATCAGAATACCGAGAATCCATGCAAAGTACCACATAATTTATTCTCCTTAGACACAGCCTTAGTAAAGGCTGTGTGAATTCTCTTTAATGTGCTTGTTGGTGATAACGCCCCACATTTTGTAGTAACACCAAGTGGTGTACAACAAAATAATTGGTACGAAGATACATGCTGCTACAGTCATAACAGTTAGCGTATTTTGACTAGATACCGCATCCCACATAGTCAAGCTTGCAACAGGGTTGAGGCTTGAAGGCATTAAGAATGGGAACAGTGCAAAACCAGCAGTTAAAATTGCACCGATTACCGCTAAAGATGAACCAGTAAAACTCAAACCTGCCTTGCCTTTACCAGCTGCAAGAATAATCAAGATACCGCCCAAGATGCCCATTACTGGCGCAATCATGGTGATTGGGTAAGTTGAGTAGTTATTCATCCAACCAGGGTTACCATTGGTAAGCACTTCTTTAGCCAATGGATTCGCAACGCCATTTGTGTCGTATGGAGTAACAAGGGTATAACCTTCGATACCACCGAAGTATAACCATGCACCTGCACCTAAGAAACACACAAGGAACACAATGCCCATGATTTGTGTTGCTTTAGCAGAGCGTGCACGTAAGTCACCATCTGTACGAAGCATTAACCAAGCACCACCATGCGCACAAAGCATAGACAAGCTCACTAAACCACATACCAGAGCGAATGGGTTTAATAACGCAAAGAAGCTACCTGTATATGTTGAACGTACAGTTTCATCTAGGGTAAATGGCACACCGAGGAACATGTTACCAAAAGCTACACCGAATACTAATGCAGGAACTGCACCACCTACAGCTAGAGCCCAGTCCCAAGATGTACGCCACTTGGTGTTTTCAAGTTTTGAACGGTAGTCAAAACCGACTGGACGCAAGAACAGGGCAAATAGGACTAAGAGTAGTGCCCAGTACATGCCTGAGAATGCAGTTGCATATACCATAGGCCATGCTGCAAATAACGCACCACCAGCAGTAATGAACCAAACTTGGTTACCATCCCAGTGCGGTGCAATCGTGTTGATTGCAGCGCGGCGTTCTTCGTCATTTTTACCTACAAATGGCATGATTGCCATTGAGCCCATGTCGAAGCCATCGGTAAGGGCAAAGCCAATTAGTAGTACACCAACTAGCACCCACCAAATGATTTTGAGTAATTCATATTCGATCATGCTTAAGCCTCCTCATTGGCTTTTTTCGCAGCTTCAAGTTTCTCGAAGTGGTATTTACCAGTATGAAGCGAGCTTGGGCCTAGACGTGAGAATTTGATCATCAAGTACATTTCAATAATCAGCAATACGGTGTAGAACGCAGCCAATGCAATGATTGAGCCCCATACGTCACCTGTGCTGAGTGAAGATGCAGAAAGGTGTGTAGGAAGTACTTCACCAATTGTCCATGGTTGACGGCCAACTTCTGCAACATACCAACCTGTTTGCGCAGCAATCCAAGGTAATGGTAAAGCAAGTAAAGCAAATTTTAATAACCATGGTTTGCTTTCAGCATTGCGTTTCGCAACAGCAAAAGTTGCAAGAGCGAATAACAATAGCATTAAGAAACCAGAAGCAACCATTGCACGGAATGCCCAGAACAAGCTTGGTACGTGTGGAATAGTGTCCGCAGCAGCCATTTTAATTTGTTCGTCTGTTGCATCTACAACGTTTGGTGTATATTTTTTCAACAATAAACCGTAACCCAAGTCTTTTTGAGTTTGGTCAAATGCAGCCTTCAGTTCAGGAGATTGATCGCCCGCACGTAATTGCTCAAGTTGTTGATAAGCAACCATACCGTTACGGATACGCAACTCATGGTTTGCGATCAGGTCTTTAATACCAGTCACTTCTTCAGTCACAGAACGCGTTGCAATAATACCCATAACATAAGGAATTTTGACTGCGTAATCTGTGGTTTGCGTTTCTTCATTTGGAATACCAAATAAAGTGAACGCTGCTGGCGCAGGGTGAGTATCCCATTCTGCTTCGATTGCAGCGAGTTTGGTTTTTTGAACATCACCTAATTCGTAACCTGATTCATCACCAAGAAGAATTACAGAAAGAGTAGATGCTAAACCGAAAATTGCTGCGATAGCGAATGAACGACGCGCAAATGGTAAGTCTTGTTTTTTCAATAAGTAATAGCTTGAAATAGCCAAGACGAAAATTGCACCCGTTACATAACCTGCTGAAACAGTGTGTACGAATTTAACCTGTGCAACAGGGTTGAAAATCAATGCCCCGAAGTCTACAAGTTCCATACGCATGGTTTCGTAGTTAAAGGTTGAACCGACAGGGTTTTGCATCCAGCCGTTTGCAACCAGAATCCAGAGTGCAGACATGTTAGAGCCAAGCGCGACTAACCAGGTGACACATAAGTGCTGTACTTTGGAGAGGCGATCCCATCCGAAGAAGAACAAACCAATAAAGGTTGATTCTAAGAAGAAGGCCATTAAACCTTCAATTGCGAGTGGTGCACCAAAGATATCACCCACGTAGTGTGAGTAATATGCCCAGTTCGTACCGAACTGGAATTCCATGGTTAAACCAGTCGTAACCCCTAAAGCGAAGTTAATACCGAAGAGTTTTCCCCAGAATTTAGTCATATCTTTATAAATTTCTTTACCAGAAATCACATACGTGGTTTCCATAATGGCAAGAATAAAAGCTAGACCTAAAGTCAGTGGAACAAAAATAAAGTGATACATCGCGGTGATTGCGAATTGGAACCGCGAGAGATCGACCACGCTTTCAGAAATCATCAACGTGTCTCCTTGATTGAGGAAGGACTGCTGGCTATACGCTCAGCAACTTGTGAATCAAAATTTTGAGGGATCGTTGGGGCATCAAACCAAATGTTTTTGATAACCATTAGCAACACGACCTTAATAATTAAAATGGCCGTGAGCTCACGAACAACTTTTCTATTTAAATCTTTAGGTACTAAGCTCACTTTTTATAAGCCTATTTTTTAAACTGTGTTTTATATTATTAAACAAAAACATACAAAAAAAAATAGCCAGCACAATTAAAATAAAAATATATTGTTAATTCTTTTGAAAACAATGGTTTATTTTTGTGTTTTGGTCGATTTTAATTACTAACTTTGATTAATTCATACTTTACTGAAACACTTGTAATTAATAATTCAAAATCAGACTAAAATACTTATGTTTATTTCTTTATAAAACAAACCAAATTAGTATGAATAAAAATAAAACAAAATTAAGCATTTATGTAAGGCTATTTTTTGGCGGTAATTATATTGATGGTCTTGTTAAAATTTGATGAATTTTTTCTTTCAGTTTTGCGACTCAGTAGGAGAATGAATACTTGTTGATATGGCGTTCTTACATGCTTATATGCCAAGTAGATTGGACTGATTGGGTAGAAATAACATGAAATAGCGATGTTATTTTAAGTAGTACAGAATTTAAAATTGTCAGTGTTATGCATGATAAATAGTTCAAGATCACTCAGTTGTTAGAGCTGAAGCCTATAACTGTGTGGCTTATTGATGCGTAAACAAATTATTTGAAGCTGAAATTTTTTTGGCAAGATAATGTGACTTTTTTTTACGAATTAAAATGATTTGTGCTTGAAATTCAAGCTCACCAAATTCAGGTTCAACCTGTACATAGTGCAGTTGGCCAAATTCATCACGAACGCGTGCTTGTGCGGAAAAACCAGGTCGGGCATTGCCACTGGAAATTGTGGCCAAGCGGCCGAGTAAATCGACTTGTCTTACGCTGTATTTGGGTTTAATCACCTGATCCAGGCAGTGAATCATAAATACGGTAAAAAATATTGCAATGATCAGGGCCGGAATAATGATGTAATAAGCGGGCACAAAATTTTGTTGTTGTGAATAAATTAAAAACTGTAAGAAATAGCCTGCAACGCTAAAATTCATCAGTAAGAATACAAAAATCAATACCTTGGAGAATTTAACATCTAAAAGGGGCGATGTTGTAATACGCTGTGAAAAAGCACGTTTTAGCAATTGGCTTGGGCGATAATTGAAATAATAACCAATGGTTTCCACAGTACTGAGAATCAGCAACACCACTAAACTCAGGTGAAAAGGCATTAAGTTCAGATCGTATAGAAACTCAAGCATGCGCTAAACTCTTATCGTGATTTTTCATTGTGATTATTATCAATTTGATGGCAGATCATCTATCTATACTTTATCAAAAAGTCTTGCAATAAATGATCTGCACATTTTGGTAGATTGGCTATAGCTAAAAGGTTGCCTTAATCTACCAAATAAATTCCACCATCTGAATGTACACTAATCTCTACTTTTTCGAGTGATTGCCCTAAACAAGGCCCTGAAATACATTCGCCTGTTTCGACCACAAATAGAGCACCATGTGTAGAACACTCAATATATTCCTGATCACGGTCTAAAAACTGGTTTTCTAAAAATTCCAGTTCGACCTGTAAGTGCGGGCAGACATTTTGGTAAGCATAATACACACCATCACGTTGGGTGATAAAAATCGTCTCACCATTCGGTGTTTCGTAAGCACGTGCTTCGCGTTCTGGAATTTCTTCCATCATACAAATTTTATTCATTCTGCAGATTCCTTCTGAATGCTGTGCAAGAGTTTAGCGTAATCTGCAACTTCAAGACGAGGGCCAAATTGAGATACGACTTCACTTGAAATAAGAATGGCAAGCTTGGCAGCAGTTTGGAAATCGAAACCTGCATTTAAGGCATACAAGAAAGAACCTGCAAACGCATCGCCAGCACCGTTAGCATCTACTGCATCTACTTTACGACCAGGTACTGTAAAAGTGGTTGTACCATCATAAATTAAGGCACCTTGTGCGCTCAATGTAATGACAATGTATTTGCTTTTTTGTTTTAACTGTTCTAACGCAGCTTCAGCTGTTTCTGTACCTGTGTACATCATCGCTTCTTGTTGGTTGCAGAATAGCAAGTCTACGCCATCATCCACTAGTTCATCTAAACCTGTACGGGCATATTGCACCATGGCTGGGTCAGATAAGGTCAGTGCAATTTTCACCTGATTGGCTTGAGCAATTTCACGTGCTTGTTTCACTGCGGCACGTGCGGTATCGCTAGTCGATAAATAACCTTCAATATAGAGCCATTTTGCAGTTTTGAGCGGTTCAAAATCAATTTGTGCAGCAGAAAGTTCTGCGGTAATACCTAAATAGGTGTGCATGGTGCGTTCAGAATCATCACTGACCAAAACCATACAAGTGCCTGTAACACCCTCACTGACTGATTTTGTTGTAGTGTGAATACCTGCTTCATTAAGACCTTTGAGGTAAATATCACCCAATTCATCATTTCCAACGCGACATGCATAGAATGCTTGTCCGCCCAAAGCACTGAATGCTACTGTTGTATTTGCTGCAGAACCGCCCGAAGCTTGGCCTTTATGTCTTTGCGTTTTAATTAAGTTGTTGTATAAATTTGCTTGTGTTTCACCATCGGTTAATTGCATAGTACCTTTTTGCAAGCTATGTTGAATGAGGAAGTCATCCGAGACTTGAAATTCTTGGTCAATTAATGCATTACCAATTGCAAAAAGGTCAACAGTTGCCATGTCTTTAAATCACAGTCAAAATTAAAAACGCTAAGTTTACACCAATGCTCAGGATTGCTGTAGTTTCATGAATAAAATTCAGTTGAATGAATGATATTGATGGAAAATAGGGGTTTAGCAGAGTTATCAGGAAGGTTAGATGAACATCGAAATTAAAGAAGCACAGGAATTACCAGCGCAAATACAGACTTTGGCAAAACATGCTGCTCAGGAAGGCTTTGATTTTGTCCATCGTTTAATTGAAGAATGGGAAAGTGGCAAAAACCGCTTTGATCAGCCTGGTGAATTCTTACTGTTTGTTTATGATGGCGAACAATTGGTTGCTTGCGGTGGCTTAAACCAGCAGTGGAATGAGCAAGATATTGAAAGTCGCATCGGGCGGGTTCGTCGTTTCTATGTTTTACCAAATTACCGTAAACATGGTGTGGGTAAGCAGTTATTGCAACATTTAGAGAAAAAAGCACGTGCCAATTTCTCTGCGCTGTGCCTGAATACAGATACTAAGTCTGCAGCACATTTCTATCAAAAACAAAATTATGTGTATGTTGAGAATCATCCAAACTATAGTTATTTTAAATACCTGATTTAGTTTTTTGCAGTAGCAAAACCCGACTTGTGCTGCACTTTGTTGATACTTTGCAAATTTCAATCAATTTAGTCGGGTTTTCAACGTGAATTATAGGAAGAACTAAAGCTATAATGGCTTTAGTTTTTTTATTTGCTTATTTAGGAGACCACATGACTGTAGATGTCACTGAAACCATTTCCCAGACTGTACATCCTGCGTTTCAGTTGGTACGTCAACACCATGTTGAAGCCTTAGACATTTTAGTGTCTGAATATAAACATAAAGTTACAGGTGCGGTGCATTATCACTTGGCGACAGATCATGATGAAAATGTATTTCTAGTTGCATTTCGCACCCAGCCAATGGATTCCAAAGGCGAGGCGCATATTTTAGAGCATACTGCGCTATGTGGTTCAGAAAAATTTCCTGTACGTGACCCGTTCTTTTTAATGATTCGTCGTTCATTAAACACCTTTATGAACGCATTTACCGCTGCAGACTGGACGGCGTATCCATTTGCGACACAAAACAAAAAAGATTTTCAAAACTTACTTTCGGTATATATGGATGCAGCTTTTGCAGCCAATTTAAATCCTTTGGATTTTGCACAAGAAGGTATTCGCATTGAGCTAGAAAATGGTGAGCCTGTTTATAAAGGCGTGGTTTTTAATGAAATGAAGGGGGCAATGAGCTCGCCATCCGATCAGTTGTATCATCAATTGGCTTATCATTTATTCCCTGAGACCACCTACCACTACAACTCAGGCGGCGACCCGAAAGACATTCCAGATTTAAGTTATCAGGAGTTAGTCGATTTTTATAAGTCGCATTATCATCCAAGTAATGCGGTATTTATGACGTTTGGTAATACGCCTGCATACGATTTACAGGAACAGTTTGAACAATTGGCCTTGGCGAAATTTGAGCAGGGGCAAACGCTGTATTCTAAGCCAGAACGTCGCCTTGCTGCGCCTGTTGCAGTTACAGAAACTTATGCTGTTGATGCAGAAGAGCTGAAGGATAAAACTTATCATGTTTTAGCCTGGTTATTGCCTGAAGCCAGCGATATTAAATTGCGTTTGGGAATGCGATTGGTTGAAGGTGTTTTGCTTGAAAACTCTGCTGCACCATTACGCCATTATTTAGAAACTTGGGCGCATGCACAATCGACAGGCCCGTTGATGGGTGTGGATGACTCCAATTTTGAAATGACATTCTTCTGTGGTGTGCAAGGTTCAAACCCTGAACATGCAGCCGAATTTCAGGCAGGTGTATTAAAGGTTTTACAAGACGTTGCTGCAAAACCTGTAGATACTGCTTTGGTCGATGCAATTTTACATCAGATTGAATTGCATCAGCGTGAAATTAATGGCGATGGCATGCCGTACGGTTTGAGCTTGATTTTAAATGGCTTGAGCAGTGCCATTCACCACAATGACCCAATTCAAGTTTGGGATGTAGATTCTGCAATTGAACAGGTTAAAGAAGAACTCAAAGACCCAATGTGGTTGTCACAGTTAATTCAAACGCATTTAATTGATAACCCGCATCGGGTACAAATGACGTTGGTGCCTGATGCAGAAAAATCGGCCAAAGATGCTGCACTTGAAAAAGCACGTTTGGCAGAGATTGCTGCACAATTGACTGAAGAGCAGAAAGCCGAAATTGTAGCGCAAACAGAAGCTTTAAAAGTCCGTCAAGACACCCCAGATGATTTAAACTTGTTGCCAAAAGTTGGTTTGGAAGATGTGCCAGCTGCTTTGCATATTGTACAAGGCGAACTACGTGAAATTATCAGTAACCGCATTGATTATCCATTAAATTTATATCATGCAGGTACCAATGGAATTTACTATCAACAAGTGTTGATTGAAATTCCAGATGAAATTGTGCAGTCGCCATACTTTAACTTGTTGTCTATTTTAATGGGCGAAGTCGGAGCGGGTGAATATAACTATTTAGAATTGCAGCAACTCCAAACCGCAGTTAGCGGTGGTTTGGGCATGGGCGCATCGTTACGTTCTAAAGTGGATGACAA